>ENA-OVFO01000011-OVFO01000011.1-human-gut-metagenome-genome-assembly--contig:-NODE-11-length-149540-cov-8.811279_pt1 | contig 149540 bp, 171 predicted proteins | sample MGYA00237761_ERZ505401 | MGnify/ENA primary metagenome ERZ505401 (study PRJEB26158, sample SAMN06016330) | human gut metagenome | biome: human gut; feature: ankylosing spondylitis patient; material...
ACATCCGTTACCTCGCGGAAGCCACACCGGACACGGCAGACTATATAAACGGACTGCTGCGGATGCACGCTGTGGATGAAATCATACTATACACCGTTCCTTTCATATCCGGAAGCGGACGACATTTTTTTAAGTCGGCTCTGCCAGAGCAACACTGGACGCTTTCCTCTTTGAAAAGCTATCCCAACGGTGTATGTCGCATTATCTATATCCTTGATAAAAAAGCAAGATAGCCAAAATGTGCGGCAAGCATACATTTCTATTTTCAGGAATAGAATAAATGTTCCGATTACAAACAATTTAAGTCGGAGATAATTTGTCCTTGTGAAAAAATACTGAATTTTATACCTCTGAAATCCAGCACTTTGTAAAATTGAGTGTTGGATTTTTTATTTTCTGCCGCGTTTTTTGCCAATTATATTCATGTGCGCACGCAGAAAACAAAGTGTAATTTTCAAAATTGACAGAACCATGAATTATTTCTTGCTGGCGGAAACCGACTTTTTCCGCCTGATAAACGAAGCCGGCGACTGCAATATGGAAACGGCATACACGGCTTTCGCCACCCAAGTGATCGAACTGTGCAACGGCGGCATGGACATGAACCTTACCGTCATCGCGCTTGCCTACATCGAAATCGAGTTGCAGCACCATCCCGTACGTAATCTGTCAGAAGAAAAAAGAGAGATTGCCGCCTACGTCAGCAAGGCTCTGTCTTTCGTAAGAAAGATGCAGAAATTCCTTGCCACGCCCCAAGTGCCACCACTAATATCCGCCAACAACGCAACAGAAACCACCGCCAGCCTTCTTCAATGGACGGGCAATGCCATCGACCTCGTGGAACTTATCTACGGCATAGACGTGATGGGCTGCATCAACAACGGCAATATGCCGCTCAAACAGCTCGCCCCACTTCTCTATAAGATATTCGGGGTTGATTCTAAAGACTGCTACCGCTTCTACACTGATATCAAACGCCGGAAGAACGAAAGCCGCACCTATTTCATTGACAGGATGCAGGAAAAACTGAACGAGAGAATGTTGCGTGATGAGGAGTTGGAGCGGATGAGAAAATAAAAAAATATCCATTACATATGAGAAGACAGGAATACTCGTATCCTGTCTTTTTATTTTCATTTAATTATATATTAATTAGCACAATATATGTGAGTTTTTCATTCCTATAAGGACAAATTTCAGAAACGTATGTCTGGTAAATTATTGAGTCATCATAGTATGAACATATATCATTACTAAAAACAATGAAACAACTTCCATAAGATTGTGGTTGTAAAAATCGCCATTTAATAGCCCGTTTTTTTTGTAAAATTCGCCAATTAAAAAAATATGATTATCTTTGCATTATATTTTATAAGGTATGGAAACAGTAAATAGAATACTTCAAGAGAAGATTACAGCACGAATCGCGCCCAATAAAGCAGTACTGATTTTTGGTGCTCGCCGTGTTGGTAAAACGGTAATGATGCGTAAAATTGTGGACAACTATTCAGGTAGGACGATGATGCTCAACGGCGAAGACTACGACACATTAGCACTATTGGAGAATCGCTCAATAGCCAATTATCGGCATTTATTGGATGGTATTGATTTGCTGGCTATTGATGAGGCACAGAACATACCACAAATCGGTAGTATTCTGAAGTTGATAGTTGATGAAATACCGGGAATAAGTGTCTTGGCAAGTGGTTCTTCGTCATTCGATTTGCTGAATAAGACTGGTGAACCGTTGGTCGGCCGCAGTACGCAATTTCTCCTTACACCATTCTCGCAACGGGAAATCGCACAGACGGAAACGGCACTTGAAACCCGCCAGAACCTCGAAGCGCGCTTGATTTACGGTTCCTATCCCGAAGTAGTAATGATGGAGAACTATGAACGTAAAACAGACTACCTACGTGATATTGTCGGTGCATACCTGCTTAAAGATATCTTAGCAATTGACGGCTTAAAAAATTCGAGCAAGATGCGCGATCTACTGCGATTGATAGCTTTTCAGTTGGGCAGCGAAGTTTCTTACGAAGAGTTAGGTAAACAACTCGGCATGAGCAAGACGACCGTTGAAAAATACCTCGACCTATTGGAAAAGGTCTTCGTTATCTATCGTCTGGGGGCTTATTCGCGTAACCTACGCAAGGAGGTTACAAAAGCTGGCAAGTGGTACTTCTACGACAACGGCATTCGCAATGCCATTATCGGGGCTTTCTCACCGCTGGCCATTCGGCAGGATGTCGGTGCGCTGTGGGAGAACTACATCATCGGAGAGCGGCGCAAAGCGAACTTCAATGAGGGACTGCACAGGGAGTTCTATTTCTGGCGCACCTACGACAAACAGGAAATCGACCTGATTGAGGAGAGTGCCGACAGTCTTACCGCCTTGGAGTTCAAGTGGGGAAATAAAATGCCGGCCGCACCGAAAGCCTTCCAAGAAGCCTATCCCTATGCCGAGTTTCATGTGGTAAATCGGGAGAATTATTTGGAGTTCGTATAATCAATAAATTACGTATATGGAAACAAAACTACAATCCAAACAGCAATATCCGCGGTTTATCCAAAATAAACCGTGTGGTATTGACAAATTCGATGGAGGTTCGCAAGAAAGGTTGGCAAAAACTATTGCTCGCCATTTTTGTCAGAATGATTCATTGGATGAGGAATGTACTTTACCTCGAATTATCGGCATCGAAGGTATTTGGGGATCTGAAAAATTTATTGGCTAAATTAACCGAAAAACGAACTATAAGAATCTATTTTAAACTTTCATCGGTATTCAGATACTAATCATAGAAATATATAGTAAGCTAGAAAAACACTCCCCGCTTTTATCTTTTTATTGCATAATATTTTATATCTTCGTATTTCAATTGAATCAATACTATACATAGTATGGATAAACCAATGAATAGAATCAAAGAAGTACTTGAAGAGAAAGGTATCAAACAGACCTGGCTGGCAGAGAAACTTGGAAAAAGTTTCTGTATTGTCAATTCCTACGTCTGTAATAGACGGCAACCGAGTTTAGAAGTGTTGTTTGAGATTGCAAAAATCTTAAATGTCGACCCAAAACAATTGATTGGGAACAATGATAACAAATAGAGTAAAATAAAAGATAATTTATATATAATGGGGGAAATTATTATTAACGAGTCCGATTACATACATATTTTACCCACTCAAAGAATGGATTTCTTCGAATCTCTTGGAGTGAAAAGAATAAAGGGCAAGTATTCTATACCTTTTGTGGATAAGAATTTCTCGTGTATACCATATTTAGATAAAGTATTAGATTCTAATATACATGGCTTGTCTTTTTTTTCTGGAGCAGGAGGTCTTGATATAGGTGCGCAAATGGCTGGCATTAAAGTTATTTCAAGCCTTGATTTTGAGAAGGACGCCGTAGAAACAATGAGTGCAAATCCTTTCTTTTCTCATACACAGCATTTTCATGAAGATATTAGGAATATCAAGGCAAGTGACTTTACTGCAATATTGAAGAAAAATAACCCGGAAAAGCTGGTGCTTTTGGGAGGTCCTCCTTGTCAACCATTTTCAAAGGCAGGATATTGGAAGACTTTGTCGCAAAGACTTGGTCCAGATGATCCGCGCAATATGATTGGCAACTACTTAAATATTATAGATGAAATTAGACCAGATGGTTTTATATTGGAGAATGTTGAGAGTATTTTACATCCCCACAATATACAAGCTGTAGAGGATCTTATAAATGCATTGGAGCAAATGAACTACAAGCATGTGCTAGTTAAAGCAAATGCTTGTGATTATGGTGTTCCACAAAGAAGGAAGCGCATATTTATAATAGCGTCTAAAAAGGGGATCAACAAAATGCCAACTCCAACACATTCAGAAAATCTGAATGAATCACTTTTGCCTTATGAGAGAGTTATTGATTGGATTGGGCGTTTTGATGGCAATGAATATTTTTATGATGGTGAGTCGACAGAAGGTCTACACCACGAGGCACTAATTCAAGTTCCACCAGGTAGCAACTATATTGCATTGTCTGAAAAACGAGGGCATATACCAGAACTTTTTAAACCAGGTTCTAGATATTGGACATTCTTACTGAAGCTGCATCCCCTTCTTCCATCTTGGACAATTATTGCACAACCTGGTCATTGGGAAGGCCCTTTTCATTGGACTAATCGTAGATTGCGCAATTGTGAATTGGCTGCAATTCAGACTTTCCCTATTGATTATGTCTTTAAAGGAAGTGTCAGATCAATACGCAAACAGATTGGAAATGCTGTACCTTGTGTATTAGCAAAAAGTATGTGTGAATTTTTAACAGATGTAATTTAATGGAAACGCCTAAAATACTAAGTTTATTTTCGGGATGTGGTGGTCTTGATCTTGGCTTTAAAAAAGCGGGATATCATACAGTACTTGCCACAGATGTATGGGATATTGCATGTGATACACTACGCCTTAACAATATGGCGGATGAAGTCGTGTGTGGAGATATTAGAGGTTTAGATTTTGAAAAATACAAACATACGATAGATGTGGTTATTGGAGGTCCGCCATGTCCCCCTTATAGTCAAACTCGTCATTATTTGGTCGACAAAGCTGGAGGTTTCAATGATGAAAAAGCAGGTTTCGCTGTTCCAGAGTATTTTAGAGTTATTGAAGAAATAAGACCTAAGGTTTTCATGTTTGAGAATGTAGATGGTTTTACATTTAAAACATATAAAGAGCCAATGGAGTTCGTACAGCAAAAGTCAGAAGAACTTGGGTATAACATAACATATCGAGTTGTTAATGCGGCAAACTATGGTGTACCACAAACTCGTAAAAGATTTATATGTGTGGGGGTTCGCAAGGATATTGGGGCGTTTATATTCCCAGAGGAAACACATTCAGAAACAGGGGGTAATGGTAAAAGTAAGTGGGTAACTTGTGCTGACGTATTATCGGATTTTGATAATGTAACAGAAGAGGAAAAAACACAAAGACCGGGTTCAAAAGACTATGAATTGTTAATTCAAGTGCCCCCAGGTGATAATTATTTATATTTCACAGAAAAAAGAGGATATCCTAATCCTATATTTAAATGGAAATCTAGGTATTGGACATTCCTTTTAAAATTATCACCAGATAGGCCATCATGGACAATACAAGCCAGTTTTTCCAATAATCAAGGCCCATTTCATTGGAAAAACAGGTTTCTTAGAATTGAAGAAATTAAACGCATACAAACAATAGATGACGACTATATGTTATGCGGTGAATTTAAAGATCAATGGAGACAAGTCGGAAATGCAGTTCCTTCAGATCTTGCATATATAATTGCAAAAGAAATATTAAAATACATATAAACTATGGCAGATTCTCATTTACAAGTAAATCATGATGGTTCGCTAGAAAATAGGAAAACTGTGTTATGGGCGGCCTCTGAATCAGATAAAAAAGAAGTGTTGTTGGGTATATTCTCACAACCCAACTGGAATATTGATAGACTTGACCACATCGAAGGTTCTTATTGGAAAGTGGAAACTCATAATCAGAATATTTCCTTTAAGATTAATTTGTATGTTAGTTCTGTGAGAGATGAAGCTCGCCAACCTGATGAATTTAAAATGCAACTCGGTGCAATAACACCAATTAATGAGGATGGATGGGTGACTCTTATTATGGGAGTTTACACTATTTCACATGGTGCGGTGCCGAATGAGTATATATTGTCGGCGTATAATAAAGATAGGTTTACATTTAGTACTAATCCAAGTATACGTGGCACACGAACTATCGGATTACAGAAGGCAAAGATATTAGGTTTGTATAAAACAGATATCAGTTATTTATTCAGACCAGAGTTCATTTATTTTTATCTTCAGAATCAAGAGTTACTTAATGGCGATACGAGCGATAAATTCGAGGAAAATGAGAATATAGAGGGTTGTGCTGAAAATAACTTACAAACTATCTTTTATGGTTGTCCTGGTAGTGGTAAGTCTCATCAAGTGAATAAACTTACTGCCACTTATAATGAAGAAGGTTTTGTTGGACTAAGTTCTTTTGAAAGGCAACAGGCATATCAAAAATACTTGGATGACAAACATGGTCACAAGAAAACCTATAAAGGAGGGGGTACTAACATATACGCATTAACACATCCTAAGCTTATGGGATATATCTCATCGTGTACAGAATTTGAAATTAGTAGTTTATTTGAAATTTCGAACGAGGAAGATTTCAATGCCATAATGGAGGCTTTAAAGGATTGTGAGGCATATCAAAATGATTCGATAACCAAAGGTAGTGGATGTCATTGGGAGACTGGATTAAAGAGTTACGGAGAATTTCTCAAAGATCAAAACCTTAATACAGAACCTCGCAAGGATGCTGTATTTAGAACCACGTTCCATCCTGACACAGATTATGCAGCATTTGTAGGATGCTACAAACCAAGTATGAATGATGGCATTATAGAATACTCATTCACTCCACAAGTGTTTACTAATGCATATATTGCAGCATGGGAAAATACTAAGAAACCTGTATATCTTGTAATTGAGGAGATAAACCGAGGTAATTGTGCTCAAATTTTTGGAGATTTATTCCAGTTGCTCGATAGAGATAAGATGACTGGTAAGTCTGAATATCCAATCAAAGCCGATAAAGATTTAGTGGCATATATTGAGAAGGTGTTAGGAGCTGGCCACGAAGGTATCAAGAATGGGGAGTTGTGCTTACCTTCAAACTTGATTATCTACGCTACAATGAACACCTCTGACCAATCGCTGTTCCCAATGGATAGTGCATTCAAACGCCGCTGGGACTGGATGTATGTACCTATCAATTACAGCAAAGATATTGATTCTGGAAAGTTTACTATCAAATTGGAGGATAATACAGAATATCTTTGGGTAGAATTCTTGGAGAAGGTTAACGACAAGATATACAACGCAACAAACTCAGAGGATAAGCAGATGGGTAATTTCTTTATCAAGAAGAGTGTTGATGCCAAGGAGTTTATAAACAAGGTAATGTTCTACTTGTGGAACGAGGTCTGCAAGGAGGAGTATGGTACACAGCGTAACTTCTTCCGTAAAGGCAAGGATGGTAAGATCGAATTTAAGTTTACAGAGCTATTTGGAGCAGATCAGACACCGATATTGAAAGAGTTTATGAAAAGTTTGGATGTTGAGCCTACAAATAAACCAAATCCAGAAGAACCTATAGTTGAATAATGATACTCTTATTTGAAGAATACCACTATCCCAAACAACTCCTTAAAGAGGTATTAGGAGGTTATGTCCACTTGTATACTGAACTTAAAAATGGCAAAGCAAAAGTTCAGTATGTGGGTTATTTTTTTTCAAAAGAGAAGGGCGATTCTGTGTTTATTCTCCCCAAGGTATTCATAGATGATCAACATAAGGCTTTTGGGAAGTATCTTCCAGAAGATATAACCAGCATCAACGCCAATGATGATGGCGCTGTCAAGAGACTTATTGAGGATGGTGATCATAATGTCATCTTTGAGTTGTCGGTATGGATTTATCGAGCAATAACGCAGTTTGTTAGTCGAAATATTGACACTGACATTGTAGATGACGCAGTCATCCAGAATCCGACTGATGTCAATGGCGAGAAGTCTCAAACAATGCTTGATATAATCTTGCAATTGTTAGACTTCCACAAGAAGCATCGTCATCTATTTATCTATGTATCAATAATCAATGCCAGTGGTAATAACAAGATTCATTGGGCAAAAACTATAAGCAAGACTCAGCCAATTATCAAAGATAAGACACCTTATTATGTGGAGTTTAGAAACAAAAACAAGGTTGTCAATCTGGATGAAGAGTTGGTTGTTTTGTTCTATTCTACATTGGAGTATTTGTGCGACACTTATAACTTCAGAGTTAAGAGTGATGTACAGTATGAACTGCTACCATCGCAAAAGATTCGTGATTTAATAGAGACCAAACGAGGTACTCGCCTATTGAAGAAGATTCGCCGAAAGTACTTTACGGATGAATTTGTAAAGCTATGGCGACTATTATACACCTTCTTTGATATGGCCGAGAATATCAAGAGCCACAAATATCACGAAGATAGACTGCTTGTCAAGAATTTCAATATCGTATTTGAAGACATGATTGACTATCTTATTGGCAGTAAAATGGAAGATATTCCAAATGAGTTAAAGAATCAAGCAGATGGTAAAATTGTAGATCATATATACAAGTCGAAGTCTTTGATTGATGATAATGATATATACTATGTAGGCGATAGCAAGTACTACGCTGCTTGGAATGAGATAGGTGCTAACTCAATATATAAGCAGTTTACTTATGCTAAAAATATCATTCAATTTAACATCAATCTTTTGCACCACTGGGAGCCACAAAATAAGAGCAAGGAGAAACATTTGCCATATAGGGATAGTCTAACTGATGGTTACAATATTACACCTAACTTCTTTATTCGAGGTGTCGTTAATATCCAAAACATTTCGTATGAAGAGGATATAAAGGAACAGAGCGACATGATACGCATCAATAGACATTTCTATAATAGACTATTTGATAGAGATACTCTCATACTGAAAGAGTATAATATCAACTTTTTGTATGTACTATCTACATACGCTATTCATATAGATTCAGAAAGTCGCAAACACCGACTAAGAACTATGTTCCGAAATGATCTCATTGAGTCGTTAGATAAGGCTTACACATTCTATAAAGTTAAGCAGCGCACAGGAGGAATGAGTCTCGAAGAATTAGTGAGAGCTAATTTCTACATGTTTGCAGGAAGAATGTATCAAAGTCCCGATGACAATACAATATGGGTCGCCCTTGAGAAAGAGAGAGCTATGGGGATGGCGAATGACAGAGAATATCCAAGTATAGACATTCTTGCCAAAGATGCAATCGTCAGCCAGCCTCTTAAAATTTGCAATCGAAAGTCTGAGTATGGGTATGAAGAAAAATATTTTAGCGAACCGAAATGGAACGTCAATTATGCAGATGTCATACAATACCAAGAATCAGAAAGATTAGGATTAGTTGCAGATGTTGAGGGGAAGTATCATGAATAAACTAACTTCTATATTGCTATAAAGAGTAAGCATTCGGTAAACCACGATGCAACTTTTGGAAATTAGTTCCAAATCAGTGCTATTTGTAATCGATTCGGAACTAATAGTATTTATTCGGAAAAGTTTAATTGTCTATGAACTGCAAGCATTTTGTTTGAGACTTTTTTGAAAAGTGACGTATCGTTGGCAATAGCAAATTGGCGCAACACGTAATATACCACTAACGAAACTGAGTTACCTGAACAGAGTTAACATGGTATCCCACACTGATAATCGTAATCAAGATTATAAAACATTGTTTGAAAATTTTTCCATCAACGGCAGTTGCCGAGTTTTTTTTAGTTAACTGAATCTTTGACTAGTTCTTAGATGGAAATATATTTTAAAGTGGAGCCTAATTTTATCAGGTTAGCAATAAAAAAGCTACGTCAACATTGTTTTGTGTGAACCCAATAGTCTTATCATTATAATCATATAAGTCTCATCTTCCTTGCTTTCTAGTATATATTTCAATAGATGAGAAATGGATTGTTTTAAAGTTGCACCTTGTGGAATTATGCTTATTTAATTTCCATAATTTTATCAGGCTATATTTAATTCTACAACATATTCATCGTATATAATTAAAAGAGTGTATATTTGTTAGGCATCTATTTAAGACATAGGTTGTTTTATGAATAAAGGATATAAAATAATAGAAACATGTAATATTGGGGGAAATTCCAAATTAAAATTTATTAGAATTCAGCCATTAGATATAAAAACAACATTACGAGAAGTTTTTACATCATTATCTAATTTATGCTGGATAGAATCTTTTGATAAAGAATATGTGCAACTAAGTTTCAGGCGAAGAGCCGAGCAAACCATAGAATATATAGCGGCTAACATTATAAAAGAAAAAGAAGATGCTGTTACTGAAAATTCCGGTGAATATATAGTATCAGAGCTTGCAAGAAAAACTGTTGTTGATACTTATGATTATTTAGATATACCATTAGCAGAATTAATAAAAAAACAAAAAGTAGGGAATCCTGGATTTGACTTCTATTCAGAAAATAAAAATCACATACTTCTGTTTGGTGAAGCGAAGTATAAAACAAGGTATGGAGCATATCAGTCAGCTTTAAAACAAATTAATGATTTTGAGCAAATTGGCACAGACATAGAAGATTTAAATGATATAGATAAATTCTGTAGTGAAGAAGCTCTTAGCAATGTCCCTAAAAATAAAAAAGGATTTATTGCTGCTTTCTCTTCAAAATCTATGCGTACTGAAATTCTTATCAGACATTTATTGCAGAATAATGACTTTAAGGCTTTATCCGTGCATGAGGAACTAATATGTGTTGCAATTAACTTATGAAACTGATAGAAGATATAATAAACGGGAAAAATGTAGAATATATTCTCATTCAGACCATTAACCATATATACATATATGGACCTACCTCAACTACGGATATGGAAATATTGTCATATATTTCCATATATCATTCAGACGTATTTAATAAGCACTTAAGTAAAATTATTAACTATTTAGCGATATTTTACAAAGCTCCAAAGGCTAACACTTTACAAGAAATAGTTTTTCAACAATACAAAGAGTATATTCAAGATACCTACAAAATCTCATACACTCCGGTTCAGGCAAGTATAGCGTCAAATATTTCTTCTTTTCAATGTTTCAGTTTTTCAGCTCCAACTAGTACTGGAAAGTCGTATGTATTTTTGAGGGAAATACATGACAGCAAAAATGATGTTGTAGTTGTTGTACCTTCAAGAGCATTAATTAATGAATATTTTATCAATATCAGTAATCAAATTGACGATAAAACAATTAACGTGCTAACATTTATAGATAATATTAATACAAGCATTGCCAAACGAAACATCTTTGTTGTTACGCCAGAACGATGCAGGGAATTATTTAAACAAAAAGAAAATTTTGAGGTAGATTTATTTTTATTCGATGAAGCACAATTAAGTAACGAGGATTCAAAAAGAGGATTATTTTATGATAGTATTATAAGAAGATGTCAAAAGGCTTATCCGAAAGCTAAATTTGTTTTTGCCCACCCTTTTGTCAAAAACCCCATTTCACAAATTGACAAAAACCATTTCAATCCCCAAACGTCAAATGCAATAAGTTATAATCAAAAAAATGTGGGACAAGTATTTATGCAAATAGACGAGCAAGGAAAATTTTACCACTTCGGTATCGACCAACAAATAATGGGTAAAAACAGGGTGCTGTGTCCATTTGACCCAATACAAAAAAAGATAATAGATGGTGGTACAGTCTTGTTTTTTGTTTCCAAACTTAAAATTACCAGTAAAGAATATATAACAGATTTCGAGAAATATATCCGTTTATGTAAGGAGATAGATGATGAAATTGTTGATGAATATATAGAGAGACTAAAACGCTATATTGGTGGAGATATTTACTCTAATAAAGACTACTACTCTCAACTGATTGCTCAATTAAAAAGAGGCATAGTAATACATCATGGCTCTTTACCACTTCAGATACGTAGCATAATTGAGGAGTATACCAAAAAAGGTTATTGTAAGATTTGTTTTGCTACTACAACACTTGAACAAGGAGTCAATATGCCCTTCGATGTTGTTTTCATTGATAGGATGGACTATAAACATAATCTCGCAATTAAAAATCTTATAGGGAGAGCAGGTCGCTCAACATCAGAATATAAATTTGATGTAGGCTATGTAATCCTCAATAAGAGTGCTAAATTACAGAAATTCAGAGATATAATAAGAAATGACGTCGAACTTAATAATATTTCTTTATTAGAGACAGATGATGAACTAGACGGAGATTATGCAGGATTTAAGGAGGCAATTAAAAATGGAACATTCTCTGATGAATATAACCTAACACCGCAAGAAATAGATTCTTTAGAAAAACCAGATTCTGAGAATATTGTCAAATCAATATTAGATAATACGTTTATTGGCAATGATTTGATTTCAAGAAAACAATTAGATGAAGATGAATATTGCCATCTTGAATTGTATAAAGCTTTTGGAAATCTATATAAAAAGTATTTACATCGGGAAATTTCACCTGCAGAAAATGATGTATTAAATACTGCAATCAAAATTATGCTATGGCGAGTGCATGGCAAAACACTTCGTCAAATAAGCGCTATAAGATATGCTTATGCTAGTGAAATATACAAAAGGAAAAATTACAAAAAATGTGGATTGAATACAGATTACATTCGTCCAAGGTATACAACAGGATATCAAGATCTTCCTAACCCACAATTAAACAGATATTCATTGTTTTATAAAACCCCCAGAGCGCAAGATGTAGACTATGATATCATTGTATGCGATACTTATGACTATATTGACAAACTAATAGGATTCAAATTATCTGATATATATTATGCTGCATTCATCAAATATTATGAGAAACACAATGATCCAAGAGCAAAACGACTTGCTCAATATGTCAAGTATGGAACAGATAATGAACGTCATATATGGATGTTGAGATATGGTATGTCGTTTGAAGATATTGAACTTCTAGATAAGCATATAGAAACCATAGATGAAAAAAGAATTACGTTTAAAGACTCTATTTATAATTTGGATAAGTTAGACACTATATCTATTAAACGATTTATTCCCTAAAGATAAAAATGTATCCAACCGGCTAATATTGTCGTAATAGAACTATAAAGTACTATCCAGAATTTTGTGTAAACAGAAACAGGATTCAGCTGGAAGGAGTGTTCTTATATCTATAACCAGCTTTTTTCATTCTTGTTATCCGTTTGGGGCTGTTCGAATATGCTTTTTCTGTTGGCATCCTGTAGCTTTTGCTATAGAGCAGTATGAACTCTCATTTATATAGACGGTCAAGGATAGCGGTTGTAAGAACTTATCTCCTATTACTTCCGTCTGATTAATTGCATCAATATTTAGAACATTGTTTGATAATTTTTCCCATCAGCGGCAATTACCGAGAAAAACTCGGTAATTGAATCTTTGTTTAGTGCTCCGGATTCAATTTTGCAATAATTAATAAGGTAAAGCTATCTGCATAGGATTTGTTCTTTTTATGCGGATTCTTTCCAGATAAACAGTCCCTAACCCATCCATATTTGAGCAAGTTGTATTATATTTGCAGTGCAGTCCCGGCCGTTCCTCTCCCAGCTTTCAGTTACTGGTGATGAATCCGGGTTTTATTTTATGCATACAAGACGCCTTTTTTCTTGTTCAAGTATCTGTTTTAGTATATCTTGAAGCCTAATTCATCATTAAGCCCTGAATATAATTTATCCATCGTTGATTCTAAACCTTTCATAGTAGTATAATTAAATATCCGGTCAAAATATGCAATATCGTTTATTGCGCTTAAAATGCCATCAACAGATTTTGTATAACCGGATATACACTTGGCTCCAGTCTCTGTCTTGAAATTTTCTAACTCTTTTTCACTTTCCAGCAATGTGCGGCAATTGTTGAATGTGCAATTTCATTTTAATTATAGGGAAAGGACGTCCTTGTGCGTCAGACTCAGTCCGTTCATATTCTCGGAAGCCCAAATGCCGGTAAAAGTTTCTGGCCTCCGGATTCTGTTCGTTTACATCGACATAAGTGCAGCCATAATCCCTGATGGCTATATCCATAAGCCTTTTTCCCAAACCGCAACCGAAATAATCCGGCAAAATGAAAAGCATCTCTACCTTTTTGTCTTCAATACCGATGAACCCTGCTGGGGCATTCTTATAATGCAGGACAACAAGGTCTGCCACTGATTTGAGTGCAAGACATACATCAGGAATCAAATCATGGATATCGGATTCGGTCAGGAAGTGATGGCTTGCTTTAACTGATTCTTTCCAAAGGTTGAGTAAGGACAAAATCAGCTCTTCCGTACGGGCATTTTTGCTTATAGTCTGTGGAACAGTCAGATATTTGCGAAAATAGAGCATATCCTTCAGTATTTTTCCGTCCTCTTCAATAGGATGATCATAGTTGACGGTAAAGAAATCCGGCACAGTATGGGAATAATGAAATCCGCATTTCCGATAAAATGATATTGTACGCATGCTGTCTCCGGTTCCTACTGTCATAAGGCAGAACTTGTCCGCATAATGTAGACTCAGAAAATCAGTCATTTCTTTGCCATAGCCTTTTCGCTGATATTCCGGAGCTACAGCCAGACTTTTTATCTCGCATATACCGTTCCCCTCATCTGTAACTATTGCAGAACATATCGCAACACCATCCTGGGTGTACATGACAAACATATCTCCTCGTCCGATATACTTGTCAATCATGGTTTCCTGTTCGTCTGCCAATAAAAGAAGCGACAAGAAACGTTTCCTGTCCGATAGTATTTTCTTTATGACTGTCTGCATTTTTGAGAGATAATTTTTACAAAGGTAATATTAATTCAGCTGGTCAGTCGGATAGTTTTACAGAGAAATCCGCTCTGCTGGTACTGATATAGATTTCTAGGTAATATGCCTCAAGATGTATTGCAAACGGGAACAGAGATGATTTGCCAAATCGCATAAAATATTGCTGATTTGGCAAATCATAACCCATTTTGAATCTACTTTTTCACCTGCTCTATATCCTGCCATTCTGCAGCAACAATTCAGTGTCTTTTTTTCTTTTGGCTGCAAAATCTTCGTTGATGCATCTTGCTTTTAGTTGACTCATGGTATAATAAATTCTTGTTAGACTTTTTTGCACATTGATAAAATATTATTTTTGTAAAACTTTGATAGGCTTACTTTCAAATTTGAGTCGGTTTTCTGCACTCAACGTAGGTACATTGATAAACAATCGTTTAATAGCACGACTGGCAGCCACATAATATACTCGATGCACATTGTTGCCATACAAGTCTGGTGATAGTAGGAACTCTATGTCATCTTCATCTTTCAAAATGATAAACACATTATCAAATTCCTCTCCTTTTGATTTATGGATAGTCTTATGCTTATCATTTGAATCACCATACTTCACCCCAAGGGCTGCATCGGCGTATGTATGATTTACATAGAAATCCTTGATAGTTTTACCTATTATCTTAGTCATTTTGACATGTAAATCATTTACCAGAAATTTATAGAAATCCATCAGACTTCCGTCTTTATAGTTCTTATAGCCATCAAGCAAGCGTCTTAGAAGTACAATGGTTTTTGACCTATCGCGATTGATAATATCTAACTGATGCCAAGCATTTCGTAGATCATTCATTCTCGTATATTCCACAGCTTTTATCAATGCCTTTATCACCATCTGACGCCCTGCATTGCTGTCAAAATCCATCTCTAATATTTTTTCGACCTCTCGTATCCCGCTCTTTTTACGCATCGAATTGGCAAGGACATTTTGAAAGGCTAGCGATTGTATCTCATCATTTCCACTTTCTTCTATGCTATATTGGTAACAGTTAAGCATATCGCCTACAAGCAATTCTGGTATCATTCCTTCTGCCCCATTCAACCAATCTTGTGAAAAATCTGTCCTGATAATATTTAGCAATTCTATTATCTGCTTCGTACTACGTCTATTCCCTCGTATCTCATACTCCTGTAACCCTGGCAGAACGAAATTGTCAAATTGCTGCACCGTAGCACCGAGAAAGTCGTAAATTGATTGAGCTCTGTCACCAACCACACCAACAATCACCCCATCATTGCCTAATTGAATCAGAAAATCAACAACAAAAGGAATAGTATCCTGAAATTCATCCACGAAAATATATGGATATTTGGCCTTTATTAACTTATATATATTCGGGTATCTCGAAAGTAGAATATAAGAGAAATACAAAATGTCATCAAAAGATATATACCCTCCACTCCATAGCCATCTTTTGAACCCCATATACCAGTCATTACCCACATATCGCTTGCCTCTCTTTAGGTTATAAGCTTGTGCGTAATCAGGTTTGTAGTGTTTATACTCATGGTTTTCATAACGCCACATGGCTCTCTGCAAACCTTTCAGATAGATTTTGGCATCTAACCATGATTTACCAATGCGATTTAATACGAATGTTGCTGTTCCTTCTGATTTAAAATTAGAGTCATCTATAACCACAAGCTTGTCCAACTTCAATCCGAAGTCCTCAGCTACCAAATGAATATAGGGTTTTACAACATTTGCATACAAAAAACTGTGAATGGTACATACTTCAACTACATCATTCCCAATATTCAAACGTGAAGTTATTGTATCAATACCCACGTTAGTATAGGTGATACAAGCCACTTTCTTCACTATATCAAGTTTATGGCTGTTTGACACCACATTTTTGATATGACTTATCAGCCAATGCGTCTTTCCTGCACCAGGTCCAGCACTTATTTTAAACGGTTCGTCTATAGGTATAGTTTGTTCAGATGTTATGATAATAGCCATGTTAATGCATCAACAATATATTGAGGTACGTGGAACTCTATTCTATCTGCTTCAGGTTTCTCCAGATTAGTCATAAGCGCCACGTTTAGTTCCAGCGCATTGCTGCCTTTTGAAACGGAGTTTAAATAGCGGGATGCGAGTACGGCTTTCCGTTTTTCTTCATCTGTCCAACCCGATGCGTCTATTGATGTCTTGATACGTGTATTGGTATCACTTTTTCTCAATTTATCTATCATATCATTAAGATTCCGCTCTGCCATCATTGCCTTTATTTCTGATATATTGGATACAGAATCAGTCAACAGCAGTTCACAATTGGGGTTCTCACGCATTATGTCATACTCCAGCGTCTTTCCATACATTGGATCCTGCCTGTAGAACCTAATGTTGGGATGGCTAGCATATTGAGCCACTTCTGTCTCCGCATGATGCATATAATTGTAGTTGACTGTATCTATATTGTACTCATATGGGTAGCAGGCTTCATAGTCTGCATTAGGTAGATTCTTTTTTCTACAAGGATCAATATCTGTTAAGCAGACAATCTTCTTGTTGATGGCGTATGCATTATTCGTATCAAACAACTTTAGGAAATGGTTGAAATAGCGACCACCCATATTCACCACCAGTACATGCTCGTCTGTAAGGTTCTTGCCCAAATATTTTGCAAAGACAGGAAGTAACAACTCTTCTGCAACGCCTTCTACGAATATCAATCTATTCGCAAAAAACATATCAGCTTTGGTAGCATCCAAAAATCTCTGAACATATTGCTTGGACTTTACATCATTGGCATTATTTCCATTATAAATGACACGTGGATAGCCAACATCGATCTGCCCTAACTTAGGTGAAGTTAAGCAAATCAAGTCATCTAATTTCACAGCTGAGGCTATTTGGGTAGAATGTGTAGTCATGAAAATCTGTCGTACATGTCCATTAGCCTTGTTGTCCTGCAGAAACTGTAAGAACTTGTACTGCATGGCTGGATGCAAGTGTGCTTCACATTCTTCTACAGCGAGAAAGGTTAGTACTTTGGCATTGCGTTTCATGTATGTTATGCTACTATCTGCCTGCATTTTTGCAAGCAAAAGTGACATATAGATCAGATTGTTATAACCTAACCCATTATAAGTTGCTGGTACTTCTATACCAATAGCATACTTGATAATCATTCTCAATACTGCAAACATCTCATTCTCTGTCACCTCTCCATCAAAATCCGGCACAGCTCCGTTGAATGTTGCACCTGTATCAACTGCGTACTTCAGAAATACGTTTTTGCCATTCTGTAACCTACTTTGTAAAGTATGCATTAATGGAGCAGACTGCCGAACAAAATTATCTCTTAAAGTTTTCAATTGTTCCTTTATCTCATCCTCAGTTTTTTCTGCATCATTCTTTACTGAGTAATCAATGAAGAAATTCAGCACATCCCTCAAAAGCGGATTATAACCGGCGTATAAGTCATGACTTACATCACGGATGGCATCAAGGAACTGGAAGTCAATTTGCCCCAAAGCGTCATTAACACTAATACCTGCAGCTTGATTACCACCAGAACGACTACTTCTGTAGAATCTGATGTAATCATGATCTATGATTTTCCATATTTCCTTGGCAGTAGTTGCTTCTGCAACATCTGCCTTATAATTGTCCTCTTGCGTATCTGCTAATTTAAACTCGTATCTCAATTCAGCCTCTTCGCTTAATGTAGGGTCTGTCATCATACCGGAGAATAGTCCCATTTCTGCAGAATCTAGGTCTTCACCTTCACTTCTATGAAGAATCAGAGTTATTTGGATACGTGGTGACTGCAGCTTTAGAGTTTCCACATTTGTATCATAAAATATATCACTCGTACCTAATCTATGACCATCACTAAAGCCAAGCACTAACCCTATTGCACGAAGTAAGTTACTTTTACCTGTATTGTTATGTCCTAATATGACATTTACGCCTTCATGAAAGGGTACCGAAGCTTCCTGAAAGTTACGAAAGTTCGAAATTTTTATTTCCTTAATATACATATGACATTACTTCTTTTATCTGAAATATAGATAATTCTATTACTCGCACTAATTCTTTACTTATTATTTGATGTTATGTGATAGCCTTTATTTCATAAACAAAACTGTATTTACCGTTTTTCGTTCACCGACAATAGGCAACCGTTTGTTTATTTTATACATCTTTTGAAACAGTATCATTTTCTCTACAAACTCATATCTTTTATGATATAGCTTCTAAAAAAGCAAGTGCAGTCTGTATACGGTCTTTACCGGGGAGATCAAGAAGCACAAGACCATCAAAACTGAAGATATTTTCATCATCCCTAAAACCAATAACATTTCCTTCAGCGTTTAAAATAGTTTCAAAACGATTTCCAAACTTTCTCGTAACTTTCTGCCTTTTGTCCCATATGCCAATCTCCCAACCTTTGGGATAGCATTCCATATACATGGCATTAGAATCCGAACTCTCAGTCCTTATGTACAATGCTCCATGTTCCGAATTCTCACTCCAATCACTGAGTTCATATTCATTACTTCCTTCACTTTCATAGAGCTTACGTACAGTGTAGGCATATGGGTCAGTATTAGTTCCCTGCCGTGGTTTCGTTTTTGGAGATTTAATGGTCCACACAGTAAATTCATTATCTACATCATGCCTGAAATAATGGCGCATCACACCTTCATTATTTGCTTCTACAAATTCTTTATAGTTCACCATATAATAGGCCATGCTGTCATAAGAATAACATATGGGGCTATCACCGTTCATCAAATGAGTAAAAGCTTCAACCGCATTATCAAAACCTCTATCATCTTTACCTATTGTAAAGATATAGTCCCATCTTCCTGTCATTCCGAAAAACCAGCAATCCACATATGGTCTGATACCCTTGAAACCACAGCCTACAAGGCTTTGAACCCGTTCAGTATCGCTCGTAGCCCAGAAATCATAGAATCTCTTTATATAGCCTTCTATATTAGTGCAGCTTACAATGGAAGGCATCAGAAGCCCAAATGAATAATAAAGAGGTCGGAATGTAGACAATTCCCTGATAATATCGAAATTTGGCGTGCCATACAATCTAGCTTTAACTCGTTCATCCTCAAGTGATTTCTCTGTTGTTTCCAACAGAACATCAAACATATTGGTTGTAGAAGAAAGTTTATTCGAAATGACGTCTGCTTCATGGAAATCCGACAAACGGGCATTTGCTCCAACCTGATATCCATTCGTAAGACGCTGTCTCATACCCCTTACCCAACCGGTCATAACACGCAAGTAATCTGTAGAAGCTACCATGTCAGAATCCGGCAGCAGTTCCTCCGGATGAGAAAGCATCCACTGTAAGAAACTCCACAGGACTATCTGGGATGTAATATCCATATCAGTCCCCATTTCCAGACATGTTGAAACAAGGTCTATATTACAGTCAAACAGGTTGACCTTATGTCTCTCCACCTCTTTCTCCAGACGTGCGGTAGAAGAAGTTGCAATAAAATAACGCGACATGAAAGTACTAAAATCCCCACACTTACTGTAGATATCCACAAGAAGATCAAGAATCCTGAACAGTTTTATCACATTCTCCTCTTCCTTATACACTTCAATCCTTGAACTGTCAATTTCATGAGCATAAAGATCCTTCATGTTTTTCAGTCCGCTGTTCTTGTAAACAGACTCTGCATCTGGCATAGCGGCAAACATAAGGAACTGAGACACGTAGTCAAGCAGGTTCATAAACCATTCATCAATGGAAGGATACAGGATTTTCTTCTTTTCCTCCTCACTTTTTGCGAGCCAGCATTTGTACGCTCTCGGCCAGAGTATATCACACCAGTCATGTTCTATTGAATATTCAAAGTATTCTTCCAAGGTAGGCGTATCCGGTATCCCTGGAATATTCCTGAACGGATACTTTACGTCCTTGAAATTTTTACCAAGAAAATCTTCGAATTCCGCTTTCCAGTTTTCGAATGGGGTAAGCAGTTTACCTCTGGCATTCATCTTGACATACAAGTCATCATTTAGGTCCAAGTTCTCCATGTCAAGGCTCTCAAACTCAAAAGGAGAATCATTGAAGAACGTTTCCGCCATATCCTCTATATGGTCTTTATATCTCTCAGAGCCAAGTAAGGAATCAGCCTTGTCAAGAAATTCAAGCATGGAATTTATAGAAGAATCCAGTTTCCAGGATTCAGAAAACCATCCGGGAACATTCTTGATGTAATCGGATATCGGGGCTCCAAGATTTTCCGGCAGCTTGAATTCACGCATAAGCTTACAGAACTGTTCTGTTGACGGACGTGAAGTATATGTAAGCGGCTTCAGGCAACCTGAATATTTAAGGCCGCATTTCTGGTTCAGCAGCCAGCCTATAAGAGCAAGCGTAGTAAGCCTCTGCTGGCCGTCCACAGGCTGAAAATACGGTTCAGACGGTTTTGTCATATCCGTAGAGCCATATATGAAATGTAGTTCACACGTTTCACGGTTCAGCAGGGCATCAAGCAGTTTCTTGATGAACTTGTCACGTTTCTCGAAGTTAACATCCGCCCCTTGTACGTAGTCACGTTGAATGATAGGGATCGCCACACCGTTTCTGCCAGCGAACTTATTGTATTTTTCAGTATTCTTGTTGAGCATATACTTGTTTATTTTGAGGTGTAATAATTATATACGTCATAAATGACTTTAAAATAGTTGTTCCTGTCTTCCGGACGCCATAAGCGCATATCACCAGGAGAGCATCTTGAATACTCTTTACAGAATACCTTACGTGTTGCCGGAGGTGCATAAGTACCTTTTAGATTTTTCGGATTGGAAATGTCACAACTGTCATGACGGTCCATAAGGATGGAGCGTTTCCTGTCCAGCAGGTAATTCTGCATGGCTGAATTTGTTTCTTTGTCAACCAGGGCCAGATTCCTGATACTATGCATCTCTTCCGGTTTTATCCCGGCCAGATCTCCGAAAAATCGGTCCAAGATTATAGCATTTCGGCTCAGTTCGCTGTGGTTGTAATCATCGGAAAAGATTTTTTTGTCAGATGTAAGAGACTTCAAAACACTGATAGCCTTTTCAACTTCCTGTTTCTTCTCAGTTATTCTCCTGTCTATGGAATCAGAATCCGGACTATCAGATACATCATTCTGGAGCAGGGCACGTAATTCAGCATCATCAAGTTTGTTGAAATCCTCACTTCTCCTTTCAAACCACATTCTGAAATCCTCGAAACCGATGTCGGATGTAATGTTCTGCGGATGGATATGTTCAAGCGATGTCACATTGAATATCTCAAACAGATGAAAAGCAAACCTCTTTTCCTCCGTATTGTCATTGATTGCTTCCTGTACATTGAGCAGTTTTAATACTCTTATTATGGCATCGTTGTTTTCATCATAACGGAGGCTTTCAAGAGTAATGCCCTTACCAAATCTGACCAGTCTGCCTACTTCCTTTTCAAGTCTACCGGTAAACTGCGGTCTATCAATAGGAGTTCCGTTTTCATCAACAGACATCTTATAGATATACTCGACGAAATCCCTACGTTTTCGTTGCTTTCCAATTTGCAGTATACGACAAAGCCCTATCAGATGATACCAATGCCTGTTAGAGTACCAGTTCGATATAAGATTGAAAATTATCTGTATTCTTTTCCATACGTCCTCTACCGTATCGCTGCTATTGTCATTCCTCCTCAGATATTCATTGATTACCTGATAATTGAAGTCATCCCTGGAATTCTTGGACTCCTTGCGTTCCACGGGTCTGTTACCATTCTCGTCAGTCATTTCATTGTTCAGTCCGTCTGCCACAAAATCCAGAACAAGTTCCATGTGAGACAATGTACCATCATTTGCTTCTGCCAACATCGACCATAAATAAGGATTCTGTAAAGCATGCTCCATTGTGTCCCACTCAAGTGCTCTGCGATATGATGCCCCCCTACTGTAATGCCCGGAAGAATTTGTATTCCTTTCCTGCAGCAACAAAGCCTTGACAAGTTCCGTCGAAGTAAGTGGTATTTTGCCATAGTTCAGTTCACGGAAAGCCCTATGAGCTTCCTTGCTGCTGATTTCGTACCAAATTACGCGGACATCGTTTTGTTCCTCGTCCTCATCCGGAATCATAGCAAAAATATCTCGGATTTTTCCCTTATACCTGTCATGCCCGTCTCTTGAGAACCACGCTACAATTGTAGAATACGCTTTTTTCACATAGAAATTGTCTATGTTGTCAATATACTTATTATCATCCTCCATGAATTCAAGTTTGGCCAGATATTCATTCTGGATATTCCTGCTGGGAAGAGAGAACTCATATACGGGGTAGTCATAATCACTGTTCTTCGACAGATAATGCAGAAGAATATATATCGTTGTAAGACGTTGCTGGCCGTCGACAACAAAATAAGTATCTACATTTTTCGGATGACTTACCACTGCAATGGGTTGAAGACAATAGTACGGTTCACGGCCTTCATTATTACGGTTTCTTTTTGACTTCAGAGATTTTACAAAATCCAGCAGGTCATCAAGTAGTTCCTCTACCTGACGTGATTCCCAACGATATCCACGTTGATACGGTGGTATAATGAAATGCATTTTTAACAATTCATGAAAAGGTTTTGGTACAAGAGACATATAATATAGTTTTTAATAGTTGATTATTTATTTTATCTTCTGTCGAATTTATTATCAAGACATAGGATTATATAATCCTATTTGTCGTTCAAAAATTGTATAGAACATGTTTTGTTCAGTTTTTATTATCCCTAATCGGTTTGCCAGTGACTGCCAATATTTAACCGCATTCAGTACTTCACTAATGATTTGCTGAGCAATATGCTTCTGTAGCATATATTCTTCACAAGAATTCAGCAATTCATTCAAATCTGATTTATTGGTATAGCGGTTGATTAACAGACTCTGATACTCATTCAGCGTTGGATTCATATCGTAAGCTGGAGCCAAAGTCCACCCCTTGGCAGTTAGAAGAAAACCATGATTACGGAAATGGTCATCCGTATTACCAATGCAGATATTGAATGCAACTCTGCGATACAGTTCTTGCAGATTATCCTCCACGTTGGTACAGTTCTGAATTATGAAATCGACAATATCCAGATAGCCATGGCCGGTATTGGCATTGTCACCATCATTCAAGCCTAAAAGAGTCATAGCTGAAGCAAAGTGTATACGCTTACCGCCTTCTTTTCTATCAAATCGTCGGGAAAGCAATGTATGGTATTTGTCGTTTGTGAAAATTACTCTTGTCTCTGCTGCTTGTATGCCAGCCTTCTTTGCCAAAAGGTGTGAGAAATGTTCCCAAAGCCCAATATCATAATCATCTTTGCGGGACGGTAACTTTGCTATATGCAGGATCTTGTTCTCGTCAATCACGCTTGCCTTTGGACGCGCCCCGCCAAGGGATGAACCCGGTTGTACAAGCTGCTCGATCCAGCGTCTTTCAGGCAGGTGATTCTCCTCTTCACTTTTTTCGATCTCAGAACTGGCAGCAATCAGTTCACGGATATCGGTTAACGGTGGTATCCGTAGAGATTCACTTGCATTGATATATTCTCCTTCCAAGGATTCCTTAAAACGGAAACCACCCATGCGGGAGTAGTCTTCGATTCCGACAAGATAGTCAAATGATGAAAGACGGCGGACAGGACGTTTCTCCTCTTTCGCCAGAATCTGTTCCCTGCGATTTATCAATGTGCGTCCCCATCGGTCTGGGAGGGCATCAGAAAAACATCCGAAAATATCCTTGCCAGGAGCTGTATATTGCTGCCCTGGATAGTTGTTCAAGTCATCACTAAGAAACAAGTTGCCATAGTCTCTTAGCCAGTCATCACTATAGCAAAATCCATAACTGTCCGAGCCACGAAGTGATTCATAACTCAGTTCTCCAATCAGCCTTGGTTCTTTAAGCCAATCAAAGTCAGCAAACACATATAGTCGTTTCATGGCTTATTCTTTTTTTGATGCTCTCTCTCGCTTTTTCAAACTTAAATCCTGCAATGCCTTTCCCATTGCGTCTTCTTTGGCAAGAAGAAGTATATCATCATCCAGTTGAAGCGCATAGAGAACTCTGAGATAAATGCCGATAGACACTGTCGGTGCACCCTTTTCTATTCGGCCAACCGTAAGCGGCGAGCAGGTTGCGCGTTCGGCCACCTGAGCCATGCTGAGATTCCTGCGCAGTCTAGCCAGTTTGATTTGCTCACCCACTATCTGCATCTTCTGCTCCAGTTTTCTTGGCAACTTAGTGCCCATTGTATTCTTTGCCATATTCAACATATCATATAATATGCAAATATACTACTTTTCGTCTATTTAATGATGTATTATAGGTAAAAATCGAAAGAATGGAAGATGTGATATTTAAGCGGTTCCACACTTTTTCCAACGAATCAGGCTCCTTTCATACACTTTTCCATGTAATCATCAACTTTACTTTATCCCCGTATTCATATATACGTTCATTAAAGTAAAGTCAAAATAAGGGAAGAAAAGAGATGGCTGCGCCATGGCTAAATGGTTCCAGCTGTTTTTTCTTTTGGCTGCAAAGCTTTTATAAGTAATCCGGTTGTAAAAGTCAGCCCCAAACGGCCACTCCAATCAAGCACAAAATACCTTACTCGGAACCCAAAAATATCCGTGAATCCAGCCTCGATTTTACAGCCCGTTTTGGCGAAATAAACCCCGACATGACCTATCTTTGCAGACGAGGACAGTCGGGGCCTAAAAGGGCTGTTTTTGCCTCTTCTCCCTCTGTTCGGAGAGAGTCGATGAAAAAAATCGTTAAATCATCGATTTTTTGCGAAAAAACAAGTAAATTTTTGAGGTTCCTATCTTTTAAGCCGTAAACTATTGATAGTCAGTAGGCATTTGATGCTGCGTCGGCAAATGAAGCGAGGAAATCAAATGTCAAACAATGCACAAATAAACCGCTAATAAAGTCAAATAAACATCTATTAATGAACGATTAACGCCTCCTATTAAGGGGCGTTTCTTTTTACATACGTTGTATTTGATTTGTCGATTTTTTGTTGTTAATTTGTTGCTCGAAATAATTTGAGCAACAAAAGCAACAAATATGGGAGCAGCAAAAGAACCTATCCGCCTCCGGAAGCGGACGACGCCGACAGGCAATGTGTCGTTATACCTGGACATATATTTGAACGGCAAGCGGTCGTATGAATACCTGAAAATGTATCTCGTCCCCGAAAAGACAAAAGCCGACAAAGAGAAGAACCGGCAGACTTTGCAGCTGGCCGAAGCCGTCAAAGCGAAACGGATTGTCGAATTACAGAACGGCGAATTTGGGTTCAATGCAGCGTACAAACTCGAAACCAATTTTCTCGATTATTACCGGGCAATGTGCGAAAAACGACACGGGAGCACAGACAGCAACGGGAATTGGGGAAATTGGCATAGCTGCCTGAAACACCTCGAACGATATTGCAAACCGAACACCACGTTCAAGGACATTACGCCGGAATGGATAGAGGGCTTTCGGGAGTATTTGGATAAAACCGCCCGTTGCAGGGATAAGCGCAAGAAGATAGTAACGGACGAGATTTCAAAGCCGTTGTCGCAAAATTCCAAAGTAAGTTATTTCAACAAACTGCGGGCATGTATAAATCAAGCGTTCGACGACCGCATTATGCCCCATAACCCCCTGCGGGGTATCGAGGGGTTCAAAGCGGGGGAATCGGAACGATGCTACCTCACCCTCGACGAAGTAAAGGCTATGGCTGCGGCGCATTGCAAATACCCTGCTTTGAAAAAGGCGTTTATGTTCAGTTGCCTGACAGGAATCCGTAAGAGCGACATCGAAAAAATGCGGTGGAAAGAAGTCCAACAGCACGGGGAGTTCACCCGTATTATTTTCAAGCAGAAGAAAACGGGCGGGCAAGAATATCTCGACATCAATCCACAGGCAGCCTCCTACTTGGGCGAGCGAGGTAAGCCCGACGACAGAGTGTTTGTCGGCTTCAAATATAGTTCCTATATGATAACGGAGTTAAGAATGTGGGCAGTTCGTGCTGGTATAACAAAGGATATAACCTTTCATTCAGGCCGGCACACTTTCGCCGTTTTGATGCTCGACCTCGGAGCAGAAATTTATACCCTGCAAAAATTACTCGGACACAAAGAGATTCAGACCACCCAAATATACGCCAAGATTCTCGACAAAAAGAAGCAAGAGGCCGTGTCGATGATACCGAACATATTGCCGGAAGAAACCGACAAAGAATAGCGGCTACGGCGTTTTCCTGAACATTTCTCCCTGCCCCGTTAGCAACCAATGGGCGGACACGCCGTAATCTCTGACAAGGTACACCAACCACGGTAATTGTGCGCTATTCTGCGTGGTATTGGGATTTTTCGCTTCGAGGGCATTCAGGTTCCACCGGTTGATATTATATCGGTCGGTAAACGTCTTTTTCCCTCGTATCACCCCCTTTGCTTTCAGGGCGTATAAAGCCTCGAAAAATCGGGCTGTTATTTTTTCGTTTTCGCTTTGATGCATATCTTTTCTGAATGGGCGTTTGCGGCCTTGAATTTTGCGTCTATTTTATTTTCTCGCTCCTGTAATAATCTTTGCCATTTTGCAACCAATTCGGGGCTGAAATCGGGCTTTTTGTGTCCGATAACTATCAACTCGTAGTCTCGCAACTCTTCGGGGGTCATTACAGGCATATATTTCTCAATGTCGAGCAATGCAAGCATATTTTCGAGCATTGTTTTCCGAATGTCCGCATACTTGGGTTCTTCAATCATATCCCCCTCGCCGGTCAAAAACCAACGGGCGTTGATGTCAGGCAACTTCGATACGATTGTCATTACCGGCGTGATACCGAAATTTTCCCCTTTTAGCAACTTGGCAAGATATTGAGGCGTCCAGCCCAACAAATCAGCAAACTCCCGTTGTCGCCCGCCTGTTTTATATTTGATTATTTCGAGTAACCTTGTGTTCATAAATTTCAATATAACGGTACTTTATATCGGATTTGTCCGAACTCTATTATCCTGCAACGGCAGAGGTGGCATTGCCTCCCTGCTGGGCAGGCATTTTTTTGCCTTCCGCAATTTGCTGTTTCAACAAGGCAACCAACTCGTCTATCTGCTTGTCCTTGCTTTTCAGGCTTTCGGCCTGCGTTTGTATCACCTCCCAAACATTTGCCGGAATAGTTACGACACTTGTTCCCGCCTCCACGGAGTTCAGCATATTGCCCTCGCCTGTCATTATCCAAACTTCGTTTATATTTCTATCGACAGACGCCAATTTCTGCACAAATCTTTCCGACAAAGGCACTTTTCCATTTACTATCTGTGAGAATGATGACTTTGTATAGCCTAACTTCTCGGCTAATTCTCGCTCGTTTTCGGCGTATTCCATAAAAACGAGCCAATTTATCACCTTTTTAACCCTTTGTGTTTCTGTCATTTGCAAACTAACTTAAAATTAAATCGCAACTTTGTGTCGAAAATTTTGTTTGAAATCGAAACAAAGTTTATATTTGCACACGGGTTTTAATAAAACCGCATTCAAAAATATGAAGAAAAATTTGAAATCGAAAATAAACCAAACAGTAAATGCAAAAATAATGGAACAAAAGGTTTTCAAAACGGCCTATCAAGAGGAACAGGAAGCCAAAGATATGGCTATCTACAACGAATGGAACGAGTTAATGTCCGTTCCCGGACAAAGTGCAACAGGCGTAACCCAACATTTGATGCAGAAGTACAACATCCATTCTTCATCAACTATTTGGGTTATGCGTAAAAGAGCCGAAAAACGGCTTAAAAGGGAGGGAAAATTATGAGTACAAAGTTAAGCCCCGAAGCTGCACGAGCCAAGTACGAGTACAACAAGAAATACCAGCAACGGTATTGGGAGAAAAAAGCTGCGTCAAAACGGGCTGCTGCCCAACAACAGATACAGACGGAACCGGTTTCGGTTTCCCGCAATGGTATGGACGACCAACGGTACATCACGGCTCTCGAAGCCTCGAACAAAACACTCAACAGCGAAAATCGACGGCTCGTGAGGCTTTTGCATAACTATCAGAAAATTATCGCTCAATCAACGGTTGCGGCTTTATGAAAAAGAACAAACAGACAATCGCAAAATATACCCGCCTGTATGCAATAGGCTTATGGGGAATCCTATCCATCATTTGGCTTTCCGGCGAACCAATAGACGATATGGCTTTGGGAAAATTCTGCTTGCTGAAAGGAATTGGGCTGGCATCGCTGGGGTTATGCTGCCTCGTAGGAAAAAGGCTCGATAAAGCAGGACTGCTGCCTGATATGGACGATGAAAATGATTGTGAGATATGAGTTGCCCGGTATGTAACGGATACCCCGGTTGCCCAAGTTGCACACCGGAACCTCGAATGATAACCTGCCCTGCCTGCAACGGAACGGGCGAAATCTACTACAACGAGAACGGAGACCGAATCTCCGAGGAAGAATACGCCCTGCTGCCCGCCGATGCAAGAGAGGTTGAAAGTTGCGAAGAATGCTACGGGGCAGGTAGCATAGAAGATATTTACGGACTTGATTATGACTAACGCAATGAATGATAAAGACAAACAACACCGCTCGGAGGAATTTCAAGAACTAACCTCCAAAATAGACCGGCTCGAAAAAATAGCCCTATTGGGGGCAAAAAACGTCCTGACGATAGATGATGTTGCCCTAATAACAGGGTTCACGAAAGGGCACATATATCGCCTGACAAGCGGGCAAAAAATCCCGCACTACAAGCCCAACGGACGTACTCTCTATTTCAAGAAAGAGGAAATCGAAGATTGGATGCTGCAAAACAAGATACAAACAAACACCGAGATTGAAAGTGCAGCCACCACCTACACAGCAATCAACAAAAAAAAGTGAGTTATGGACGATAGCCTCAATACAGCGAAAGCCCGCATCCGGGCAGCCTTTGAATCCGGAATCAGGATGACAACGGCACAGGGAAACCGCATCGGCAAAACCGTCGATTTCCGCAAAATTGTATCGCTCCTCAAAAGCGAGGGATTCGACATACAAAGCTATTGGAACGAAAAGGACGGGCGGCGTTGGAAAACCTACTACCACCAATACCCGCTGCCGCAGAAAGGGACACGCATGAATGAATTGGGGCAATCCAAACTGCAATTATAAACCGGCTGGGGAGGCGAGGCGGCATTACGCTAAGGTGGTGATTTAAGTGCGCTCACGGACTTCGCCACCTCTATTTCGCAGGTTCGAACCCTGCCCCCAGCGCAAGCAAAGCCCGAAGCTGTAAGAGGGCAAAAAAAATCAGCAATTATGAGTGACATCATCGAAATCAAACAGGCTGAGATGCTGCAAGCAATCAACCGGGCGGAGGTAGATACCCAAATCGCCACCGCAAAGCAGTACCCTCGTGATATTTACGGGGCATTGAACAACATCAAGACAATCGCCACGCTCGACAATTCGACGGCAGAAGATTGTTTCTATGCCCTGCGCCGACAGGGGACACTCATCGAGGGCGTATCGGTACGCCTCGCAGAGATTATCGCCGGAGCGTGGGGAAATATGCGGGTACAAACCCGTATCATCGGCAACGACGGCAAGACGATCACGGCACAGGGCGTATGCCATGACCTTGAAACCAATCTTGCCGTTTCGGTCGAAGTGAAACGCCGTATCACGGACAAAAGCGGCAAAACCTACTCGGAAGATATGCAGGTTACAACCGGCAACGCAGCATCGGCAATCGCTTTCCGAAATGCAGTTCTGAAAGTAGTTCCCAAAGCCGTAACAAAACGGGTCATCGACGAAATCAAACAGGTTGCGCTCGGCAAAGCCATAGACCTCGAAACCCGCAGGCAGAATATGATTGCCTACTTCGGCAAACTGGGTGTATCGCAGACGGACATCCTCACCTACTGCGGCGTGAAACGTATCGAGGAAATCACCAGCGAAATGGTGTTCGAGTTGAGCGGCTTGAAAAACGCCATAAAGGAGGGCACAACGACCGTAGCCGAAACATTCAAGCAGAACACCGCCGACGCAGAGAAGTTGGCCGAGGACGCCCGAAAACAAGCCGAGGCCAAACGCCGCAAGGTGGCAGAGGCTGCCGCCGCAGCTACGGCTGCAACACAAGGTGGCGGACAACCCTCCGAAACATCGGAGGCCGTGAATCCCGAAACAGGCGAAGTAACAAAAAAATAACCGCTCGAAAGAGCATAATTCAATATAACAATGGATAACGTAGAAATCAAAAAATCGAATCTCGAAGCAGCGTACAAACAAGCTGACGACAACACGAAAAAACTGCTCGCCACATTGTTCGGCGATGCGGTAACAACCAAAGACGACCGCCCAGTAACGGAGCGTATCAAGACGTTCGAGGACGCAATGGCTGCACTCGACAGCAACCACCCATTTGTATGCGATTCCCGAGCGTTTTGCGCCCAATCCGACAACATCAGCCCTGATATGCTGGCGTATCTCAAACTCCGCATCATCTGCGCTGCCTTAAACGAGGGCTGGGAACCACAGTTTACAGAGGATGAGTGGCGGTATTATCCTTGGTTTTACCTCTACACACAGGCGGAACTCGACGACATGGGCAACGGGGAAAAGCAGGAGCGGCGAATGATTGACACCGCTGACTATGTAACTGAATATGCGGGCTTCGGCTGTGCGTCTTCGGATTACGCCCCCTCGTCTACGAATGCGCGCTTCGGCTCTCGCCTTTGCTTGCGGAGCAGCGACCTCGCCATTTACTGCGGAAAGCAGTTCATCAAATTATGGGCTGATTTCAACTTAACCCGCAAATAAAAATATCAGGGAGGGATTTTCACCCTCCCTATTTTCAAAACCTCAAAATTAACAGAAATGGATATTCAAAACATCGTAAAAGACCTGCAAAAGTGGCAGGAGGAAAACAAAGAAAACCGGAGCGTAATCATTATTACCTCTGAATGTATCGCAAAATCCGAGGGGGGGGGGTAAACGCACCAGCGCATCTCTCATAGGGGTTGTTGGTTCAGAAGGGATGCTCGTGCCCTCCCTTGCAAATGCCATTACCCAACACTCCGATTTCATCGACCTACTCCGTAAGGCCACAAAAGTTGCGGCAATAGATACAATTTCCCAAACCATTAAAGACGTAAATTAGTATGAGCAATACAGTAATACGACCCAAAGACCGAGCCGAATGGCTCGAATACCGCAAAGACGGTATCGGTAGTTCCGAAGTAGCGACAATCCTCGGCCTCAATCCGTGGGAAACTCCTTACCAGCTATGGAGACGCAAAAAAGGGCTGGACGCCCCCAAAGACGAAACCTTTGCGATGAAAGCCGGGCATTATCTCGAAGATGCCGTATCGCAGTTTTGGGCTGACGCAACAGGCCGAGAGGTCATCAAAAGTTCAGCCGGAGATTGGTTGTTCAAGAACAACGAAAAAGGGTTCTTGCAAGCCTCCCCCGACCGTACTTATTGGCTGGACGGCCACCGAAACCCGAACAACAAAGGGATATTGGAGTGTAAAACAACCCAAATGTCAATCGACCCCGACGACCTGCCGAAGCATTGGTTCTGCCAGGTTCAATACCTGCTCGGAGTTTCGGAATTTAAGCAAGGTTCGCTGGCTTGGCTCTGTTCCGGCCGAGAATTCGGGTACAAGGACATCGCATTTGTTCCGGACTTCTTCGGATGGATGATTGAGGAGGTTGAACGCTTTTGGGTTGATAACATCATCGGAAACGTGGAACCGGATGCGACTACCGTTACGGACGTTATCACGAAATACGCCCGCCATACGGAGGGAAAAATCATTGAGGTTAGCGATGACATCCTCTCGGCCTGCAATCAACTGAAAGTGGTAAAAGCAGAACTTGCCAAACTCGAAGCCACCAAAGAAGAACTCGAATCGAAAATCAAAATGGGCTTCGGGGATGCAGAAGCCATCAGTTACGGAGGCCAAACCCTCGCAACGTGGAAAACGTCCAAAGACAGCGCAAAATTCGATAGCAAGGCTTTCGGGAAAGTCCACCCCGACCTTGCACAAGAGTTCACGAAGATAGTACCGGGCACACGCCGATTTATCCTAAAATAGAGGGAATGTATGCAATATCAAACCAGCAGCGAGAGGAAATTATCAAACTTCTCGCTGCTTTACAAGACCTGCCCGACAAAGATACCAAGACTATCAATATCAAACGCCGAGCGGTCATACTGACAAGGAAGTTGAACAATAAAAAGCAGATAGACAATGACACCAAATGATTTTTTAGGGCAATTATGGGAGTATAAACTGAACAGTTAAATTTTCTTCGCTCAAAATATGATTGTATTATAATCATTTTATTATTTTCGCAAAACCAAAAGTAACAGAGTATGAATAAGAAAGAACATAGCACTGTATATGGGTGGGAGTGGCCGAAAGGCCTCCCTACGCTCCTGTTATGCGTGGTAGCCCTAAATACGGTGCTTTTTAACACTATACGGCTATGATTACGTTACGTTCCAATCAATCAGAGCCGATAAACAAGGCGATTGCATTCTTCAACGAAAAGAAGCCGAAACCGAGTTTGATAGTACTCCCCACAGCGTGGGGAAAATCAATCCTTACTGCTTTCGTTGCGAAGAACTGCACGGATAAATTGCTCGTTTTACAGCCCTCAAAGGAGCTGTTGGAGCAGAACTACAAAAAATACCTATCGCTATGCGGGTTCGTAACCAACGCCGGTATCTACTCCGCATCATTCGGTCGAAAGGACATCGCACAAATTACCTACGCCACTATCGGCAGCATAAAGTCGCTCGGAGCGACATTCAAACAAATGGGCTTTACCAAAATGCTCATTGACGAGGCGCATCTATATCCCCGTGAATCCGATAGTATGCTCGGCAAGTTCCTCGAAGAAAGCGGGATCACACACGTTCTCGGCATAACGGCCACGCCTGTCAAATTACAGACCAACCGAGACCTCGACGGCAACACCTTTTCCAAACTTGTGATGCTGACCTCCCGCAGCAAGAAAGGCAATTTTTTCAAGGACATTATCCACGTCGGGCAGGTTCGGGAAATGGTAGAACTCGGATTTTGGAGCAAACTCGTGTATCAGGCTGCCGATTTTGACGACAGTATGCTCGTGTTCAACTCCTCCAAATCCGAATACACGGAATACAGCGTTCAACAAGCATACAATGCCAACAACGGCGCAGGCGGCATAATCGACGCACTCAACAGCAACAAAGACCGCAAGCATATCCTCGTGTTTGTTCCAAGCGTACAGGACGCTATCGACCTATCGCAACGGTATGAAAATTCAGCCGTGATATACGGCGATATGGATAAGCGGCAACGGGATTTCGTCATATCGGAGTTCCGAGCCGGACGCATACGGGTAATTTTCAACGTGCGGGTGCTTTCAACGGGTTTCGACTACACGGGGATAGATTGTATTGTTCTCGGCATTTCAACGGCCTCAATCGCCCTGTATTACCAAATCATCGGGCGTGCTACACGTATCGACGAGGGCAAACAGGACGCCCTCATTATCGACCTCGGCGGCAATGTAGCCCGTTTCGGCAAGGTCGAGGACATCACATTTGAACGGGGGAAGATATGGAGAATGTTCGGCAGCGGCGGGAAGCTGTTGAGCGGCATACCTATCAGCGACATCGGACGGGTAACGAAACAGGACGTGGACGCAATGGATGCCGGGCGGAAAGCCGTTATCGAGGTCATGCCTTTCGGCAAGTATAAAGGCGAGCGCATCGCCGACATTCCGGCCAGCTATCGACAATGGTGTTTGGCAAATTTCGAGTGGAAAGCCCACAACGAAAACCTCCGGCAATCACTCTTAGCTACACTTAAAAATTAAGGATATGGCAAGACCCAAGAAAAATAATGCAGAGTATTTCACGCATGACGCTGATATGCGGAATGACGTGAAAATAAAGGCTCTCCGCCGTAAATTTTCCCACACAGGGTATGCCGTATGGAATTACCTGTTGGAAACACTCACCGACAGCGATTTTTTCGAGGTTGAGTGGGAGGAAATAAACATCGAACTCCTTGCGGCGGATTATGACGTATCGGTTAGCGAGCTGACCGAAATTGTTGAATACTGCGTAAAAATCGGGTTGTTGCAGCGGGCTGGGAATAAACTCATTTCCAAAGCCCACCAGCAACGGTTCTCCTCTTTGCTCGCAAACCGTGAACGGAAGCGCATTTCAGAGGGGCAAAACGCAAGTATGCCGAATAATGGCGGAGTTATGGCGAGCCAAAACCCCGTAAAAACTGATGAAACTGATGCAAGCGGCAACCCGAAACAACATAGTAAAGGAGAGGAGAGCAAAGGAGAGGAAAAGAAAGGAGAAATAAAATATCCTTATCAGGATATTGCCGACCTGTGGAATTCGATATGCAAGAGCCTACCGAAAATATCGAAGTTATCAGACCCTCGTCGGGCTAAGATAAAAGCCCGGCTCAACGAGTTCGGCAAGCCCGAAAGTTGGATGCCGACCTGCGAGGCTTTGTTTGAGGCAGTCGAGGCATCCAGTTTCTTGCGGGGCGAAAACAAATCGAATTGGCAAGCGACGTTCGATTGGCTGTTCAGCAACGGCACGAACTGGGTTAAGGTCATGGAGGGCAACTACACCAACAAAGGCCAGCAACACAAAACCGGTTCCACCACCCTCGGCTGTGATGAGCGCATCGAGAACGGACGCCGGACGTATGGGTCGGGAAAGGTTACAATCCCGATGAACGCTCCTCCCCGTCCGGGCGATAAATACGCTTGGGATAGTTCAACGCAAAAATGGGTGCTGTTATGATGCGGTGGAGAGAGTTGGGAATAGAAATCCCGTACAATCGCACGAGCGGCAACATCAAGACCTACTGCCCTCAATGTAGGGACAGCCGCCACAACAAACGGGATAAAAGCCTATCGGTGGACTTGGCGACAGGTGTATTCAACTGCCACTACTGCGGGTGGGCAGGCTGCGCCGTCGAAAAAGAGCAGCGGTGGGACAAACCGTTTTACAACCCTCGCCCGCTGGCTCGACAGAAGCCCGAATACAAAAAACCCAAACAGACAGGCAATACTGCTATGAGCAGCAAGGCCATTGCTTGGTTTGCAGGGCGGGGTATCAGCAAAAAGACGCTCGAACAAATGCGGGTTACGGAGGGTATGGAATGGATGCCACAGAAAAACGGTCAGGCCAACACAATCCAATTCAACTACTACCGCAGGGGCGAATTGGTAAACACGAAGTTCCGCACGGGCGACAAGTGTTTCAAAATGGTATCGGGGGCAGAATTGCTGCCATACAATATCGACGCTATCAAAGGGCAAAAAGAGTGTATCATAACGGAGGGCGAAATGGATGCCCTTTCGTTCATTGAGTGTGGCCGTACCGACGTTGTAAGCGTTCCGAACGGGGCAAATGCCAACCTCTCTTACCTGGACGATTATATCGAGGAGTATTTCGACGACAAAGATACGATTTTCATCGCATCGGACACCGACACCAAAGGCGTTATCTTACGGGACGAGTTGTTACGGCGTTTCGGAGCTGACCGCTGTCGCATTCTCGAATATGGGGAGGGATGCAAGGACGCCAACGAGCATTTGATGAAGTTCGGACGGGATAGCCTGCTGAAATGCCTCGACGATGCGCCGGAGGTAAAGGTAGAGGGTATTTTTACGGTTTCGGACTTTGAGCAATCGCTGGACGCCATTTTTGAACACGGCTTGCAAAAGGGCGTAACAATCGGGCACGACAATTTCGACCGGTTGTGTTCATTCGAGACCAAACGCCTCTGCATCGTAACAGGTATTCCGGGCAGCGGTAAATCGGAGTTCATCGACGAAATTGCCGAACGGCTCAATATGCGGTACGGGTGGAGATTCGCATATTTCAGCCCCGAAAACGCCCCGCTCGCCTATCACGCATCCAAGTTGATAGAGAAGTTTACCGGCAAGAAATTCAGCAAGGAAACGCTTAAATTCGGGGAATATCGGCTGGTAAAAGAACACCTCGAAGATAACTTTTACTTCATCAGCCCAGCAGATAATTTCCGAGTAGATACAATCCTCGAAAAAGCCAAATTCCTCGTCCGGCGGCGGGGCATTAAAGCCCTCGTAATTGACCCATACAACCGATTGGAGAGCCAACAGGGAAACCGGAATGAAACGCAGTACATCAGCGAACTGCTCGACAAGCTGACGAATTTCGCTCAAATCAATGACATCCTCATAATTCTGATGGCGCACCCGACCAAGCAGCCGAAGAACAAAGACGGAGTAATTGAAGCCCCGACGCTGTATGACATCAGCGGCTCGGCCAACTTCTACAACAAAGCAGATTTCGGCATCGTGGTTCACCGGAACCGCCTTGAAAATACGGTCGAGGTTCACGTTCAGAAAGTCAAGTTCCGACACCTCGGAGAGTGCGGGACTTGCCTATTCAAGTACAACATCAACAACGGGCGGTACACACCGTTCGACGGCGCAAGTTTCGACGCTATTGCATGGGACAATACCAACCACCTGCAACAACACCAACAAGAGCTGTTGGAGGAGGCATACCGCAGCAGCGTGTTTGATTTCCGAGACGACGATATGCCGGACGACGATTGCCCATTCTAACAATATGGAAGCGAATATAATATATAACATTGACTGCCTTACGGGGTTACGCAATCTGCCCGACGATAGCATAGATTGTTGTGTTACCTCCCCGCCGTATTTCAACCTGCGGGATTATGGAGTGAGCGGTCAGATCGGGTTAGAGGATACGCCTGAACAATACATTCAAAAGCTGGTCGGCGTATTCCACGAGGTAAGGCGGGTATTAGCCCCTGCGGGAACATTATGGGTAAATATCGGGGATTGCTATGCTGGCAGCGGAAAAGGGGCAGCAAACTATCCCGACAATGCCATGAAATACAAACAGGGGACAAATCGAGGGACTGTCGGGCGTTCGGCCATAGTCAAGAAATTCGATGGCTACAAGAGCAAAGACCTCATCGGCATACCTTGGATGCTGGCCTTTGCGTTACGGGCGGACGGCTGGTTTCTGCGGCAGGATATTATTTGGGCAAAGCCTAACCCCATGCCGGAAAGTATGAAAGACCGGTGTACGAAATCCCATGAATATATCTTCTTGCTCACCAAATCCCCGAAATATTACTTCGACTGTGAGGCTATCCATGAAAAAGCCGTAACAAGCGGCACAATCCCGACAAATGCACCTCGCTACGGCGGTAACAAATACACGGCTACCCCCGAAAAGTTTTACCGGACAAAAAGCGGCAACGCATATATCGACAGGGAATTTCGGAACAAAAGAGACGTATGGACAATCCCGACACAACCCCTGCAAGAAGCGCATTTTGCGACGTTCCCCGAAAAATTGGTGGCTGACTGCATTTTGGCCGGATGCCCTGAAAATGGAATCGTCCTCGACCCATTTATGGGTTCCGGAACGACGGGCATAGTCGCCCGAAAATTCAACCGCAAATACATCGGGTTCGAGTTGAATCCCGAATACATACAAATCGCCGACAAACGACTGAAAAAAGAACTCGGATTATTCATTTAACCTCAATAACAGTATGAAAACGTATGTAATTACACTTTCAAAGCGGTTCCCAACCGGACATAATCGGGCTGGCGAGCCAACACATTTTTGGGAAAAATTCATTAAAGGCCGAGATAACTACTCGTGCATTTACCGAGATTTTTGGGAAACTACGATTCCAAAAATCCACACGATACGTGCGAACTACCCACTTTGGAAGAAACGTATCGCCGAGGTTGAACGGGGTGAGGCTTGCCTATCAATCCGGCAATGGACGGGTAAACCTTATCGCAGCAAACAGGTTGAAATTGCCCGGCTGACAAAGGAGGACGGCGTGGGAATCCAACGGCTGGAATTTGTGAACGGCAAACTCGGGCTGCCTCGTATCGGAATTGTGTATCAGCGAAAAAACGAAATTGCTCTGAACGACGGTTTATCGTTCGAGGATTGGGAGAATTGGTTCAAAAACTACGACCTCGCACAGCCTATGGCAATCATCCACTTCACCAAATTCCGCTACTGATATGAACACACAAAAAATGATTGAATGGATAGGCACTCACAATGTCGGCATTTCATCGAGAACAATGTGGTGCGGATTGATGGGTGTTGGTTCCGGTTCGGCTGGAAGATTCGACATACCTCACGATGCCGACGACTTCTCACGCTGCTATGACCTCGTAACATTTGCAGAGGTTTCACCGGCTTATGACCTGCCCCGCATTTGTGAAATTTTTCCTTGGTACAAGCCCATTATAGACAGTTGGGAAACGCTCGTTGAGTTGTATGAAAAGCAGGATTACAAGGGCGTATATCATTTGCTGTCGAGCAAGCATGCCGAGGTTATGCGCTTACAAGGATACGAGAAAAAACAGAGCGGAATTTGGATAAAAAAACAATAGACTATGGCAACGACAAAAGAACATATAATTCAGTACTGCAAAGACCACAATTTCAAACTCCGAGAGGAAGATTTCGACGGCTCTATTCATCAGTACAGCAAATATCTATCGAAAACCATACTCCTGTTTATCGGCGTATCTGACACCATGTTGAATGTCGGAATAATAGTTCTCGATACGCAGCAACAAGTTTACAAAAAAGATACGACACTTCCCCTCACGCTCATTGAGCCGAGCTATTGGCGGCTCCATTTGAGTACAATGGTTCACGACGTTGTGGCGGCTGTTTTCGACGAAATGACCGGACTCGGTTTTAACCCTAAAAAATGACGCCCATGAAACTGCTCTATATCGACTTATTCTGCGGGGCGGGCGGAACCTCTACTGGCGTTGAGAACGCTCGGTACGAAGGCCGGCAATGTGCAAAGGTCATCGGATGCGTAAACCATGACGCCAACGCCATAGCCTCACACGCCGCCAACCACCCCGACGCTATGCACTTCACGGAGGATATTCGGACGCTGGAACTCTCCCCGTTGATAGCCCATATTGCCAAAATGCGGAAACTCTATCCCGACGCATTCGTTGTATTATGGGCGAGCCTCGAATGTACGAATTTCAGCAAGGCCAAAGGTGGGCAGCCCCGTGATGCCGACAGCCGGACGCTGGCCGAACACCTGTTCCGCTATATCGAGGCTATCAATCCCGACTACATTCAGATTGAGAACGTCGAGGAGTTTATGAGCTGGGGCGACCTCGACGAAAACGGCAAACCGATAAGCAAGGACGCAGGGCGATTGTACCAACAATGGGTGGCGAACGTCTACGGGTATGGTTACCGGTTTGTTCATCGCATACTCAACTCTGCCGACTATGGGGCGTACACCTCCCGTCGCCGGTTCTTCGGCATCTTCGCAAAAGGGAGCCTCCCGATTGTGTTTCCCGAACCGACGCACAGCAAAGAGGGAGCGGCTGGGCTGTTCGGCCGATTACACCGCTGGAAACCCGTGCGGGAGGTGTTGGACTTTTCGGACGAGGGAGAAAGCATCTTCGGACGCAAAAAACCGCTCGTCGATGCGACGCTGGAACGGATATATGCGGGACTGATAAAGTTCGTTGCGGGCGGCAAGGAGGCATTCATGGTAAAATGGAACAGCATGAGCCGAGCAGGTAAATACCATGCTCCGGGCATTGACGAGCCGTGTCCGACTGTTGCAACGCAAAGTCGGCTCGGCGTGGCACAGGTGAGTTTCCTTTCCAAGTATTATGGCGGTAGTCCGGAGGGCAAGAGTGTATCGGTAGAGGAACCGGCAGGAGCAATAACCACAAGAGACCACCACTCGTTCATCACGGCCTACTATGGCAACGGGCACAACCACAGCATCGACGAACCCGCTCCGACACTGACGACGAAAGACCGGCTCGCATTTGTTGATATGCAGTACGGGAACGGGACACCCTGCGACATCGAAACACCCGCTCCGACCGTTACCACCAACCCCAAACACCAACTCGTTACCTGCAAACCGTGGATAATGAACACGAGTTTCAAAAACACAGGGAGCAGCATCGACGAACCGGCACAGACAGTAACGGCAAACCGGAAATGGCACTACCTGATGAACCCGCAATTCCAATCCGCAGGAGGTTCAGTCGATAGCCCATGTTTTACGCTCATCGCTCGTATGGATAAAATGCCTCCGTACCTCATTCAGACAGAACAGGGCGAAATGGCTATCGTTATCGAACCGGACGACAGCCCCGCAATGGTAAAAATCAAACAATTTATGGCATTGTACGGCATTATCGACATCAAAATGCGAATGCTCCGCATACCGGAATTGAAACGGATTATGGGTTTCCCCTCCGACTATGTTCTCGTCGGGACACAGGCCGACCAAAAGAAATTCATCGGTAACGCCGTGGAAGTCAATATGGCACGGGTTCTCTGCGAGGCTCTTTGCGCTCGACTGATTGAGGAGGACATCAAGCCGATTCGGGCGGCTGCATAGCCAAAACGAAACGCAAATAAAAAAAACGCACTATAAATCATCGAATTATGAAAGTGAAAGAAATCATCAAGTATCTGCACAACTACCAAAAGTGGCGGCGAGGGGCTGACCTCCCGATGCCCAACCCCAAAGAATTGGGGATAGCTATTGACGGGGCTATTCGTGAACTGCGAAACTTCCAACGGCTGAAAATCAAACTCGACAAGAAAAGCCCCAAATGAAATGCCACTACATATACACCGAAAACGGCGAAAAGGTGCTTATCCCATACTGTTGGCCGGTAGTTCTTTCGGGGGATATGTCGCAATGCACCTGCCGCACTGAAAAGACCTTTGCGGCTTTCGAGCGGGAACGGTACAATGAAACCGTCAAGGCTCTGCGGGCGGAAATAAAGGATTTGGAACACGAAAACGCCTATCTCAATAGGATAATCAAAAAACTCACAAAACAAAAACGTAAAAAATGAAAACAATGACGAAAGAGCAGCTTGCGGAGCTGCTGAACGGTAATGAGTACCGTGATGAAATGACAAAGGAACAGGAACAGGCTGCCAAGCAAAACAATCTGCTGGTGCTGTTCGGTGCATCGGATGACCTGCTCGAAATGCGAGGGGCTATCCGTGATGAAGTCGGAGCCTATGACGGCGGAGAGTATGCGCTGGCATTGGACGGCGAACTGTATGCCGACGGCGAGGAAGAAAACACCTACCACAAGGCCATAGGCAACGAGGTTCTTCCCATTTCGGACGAGTGCGACAACGACGACAATCCCCGCCTCATTCGAGCCGAGTGGTGTCCCGACGACCAACCGGCTTTGAGTTGGCGTATATCCTCCAATATTCCCTACGCCTCGTTCACAATCAAGGAGGACGGAGAACCTTACTGCGAGGGTATAATTATCGACATCGACGACATAATCCCCAACAACAAATAATACAACAATTATGGGAAACTTTGGAATTAAAATCGACCTCCTGAAACTGAAAAACAGTTTCGTAACCAACCTCAAAGGCAAGGCTGCCACGAAACGCTGCTTGGTTATCCCTATCGACGACAGCGGAGTTTACCTCGGCGAGAAAGGGGTGTATCTGAACCTCACAGCCGTTGAAATGCGGGAACAGCGTTACGGCGATACGCACGTCCTCAAACAAAGCCTCGCAAAAGAGGTGTACCAAGCCATGAGCGAAGAGGAACGCATGGCACAGCCCATATTCGGGGCGTTGAAACCTATCGAAAGCCAACAGCGGCAAATGGAAGTAACGCAGACTACCAACGCAGCAGAGGCAGTCGAAGACCCTGACGACCTCCCGTTCTGACATTCGGCGAACAAAAGCACGGCACAATTCGGGGAGCAATCCCCGTTTTGTCGTCTTGCCCGAATTCAGCCCCAAATTCAAACGATATGACAACAGATAAGCAAACACCCGACAAGCCAAAAAGAAAAGCACAGAAGCCGCAGAAACAGCCAAAAATGGATATGTTCACGGCTATATGCAAAAGCGACCTAAAAATAGAGGTCGTCAAAGAATACCTATTCCACCCCACCCGCAAATGGAGGTTCGACTATGCCATACCCGACCATAAAATAGCCCTCGAAGTCGAGGGTGGTGTGTGGACAGGTGGACGTCATACCCGCCCGCAAGGGTTTCTCAGCGACATCGAAAAGTACAATGCCGGAACATTGCTCGGCTGGCGGATATTCAGAGTAACGCCCGACGACTTATGCAGGTTGAAGACGCTGGAATTGATAAAACAGGCTATTTCCGTCTGAAAACTCATTTTTTTGCCCAAAAAGTGATTATAATACAATCATATTGGCTAATTTTGTCGAAACTAACAAATTCAAAGGATGATAAAATTTTCAGAATTCGTATCGCTCGGCCACCCTGATAAGATTGCGGACTATATTTCGCAATATCTCCTCGACCGGTACATCGAACACGACCCGCAAACCCGTTATGCGGTTGAAGTGCAAATCAAGGGCTACCAGGTAACGCTCGGCGGCGAGGTATCAAGTAAGCACCATTTTTCAGCACAGGAGATACGGGATTTTGTCCGTGCATCTGTAAACGAAATCGGGTACACACGAGAATATCAGCAGAAATGGGGTGCTGACAATACCATTTGTGGCGACCTGCTCGACGTGGCTATCTATATCTGCCAACAGAGCAACGACATTGCACAAGGGTTGTCCGGCTGGGGCGACCAAGGCATTTTCTTCGGTTATTGTGAGTACCGTCCCGATACCTGCGGAATGCCTCTCGACCATACCCTCGCCAAAAGATTATGCAAAGACCTGTTCGAGAGTGGCATCGGAGGCCTCGACATCAAAACGCAGGTCATTACCCGCAATGATAAGGTCGAAAAGGTCATCGTTGCAATCCCGCTGCTCGATGACACGAGCAAAAAGACCGTGAAACACTTTGTGCGCTCACGTATCAAAGGCCGGTATCAGCTCATCATCAACGGCACAGGCCGATACGTCAAACACTCGTCTATCGCAGACTGCGGTACAACCGGTCGCAAATTGGCGGTGGATTTCTATGGAGGCAACAGTAAACTCGGCGGCGGTTCCCCTTGGACGAAAGATGCAAGCAAGGCTGACCTCACGCTGAACCTCGCCGCCCGCCGCCTCGCTATCAACTACTCGATGAAATACAAAACGGACGTAACGACCGCCCTCGCCTGCTGCATCGGCAAACAGGCGGTGGATTTCATCGTTCAAGACACGGCGGAAAACACGTTGGCCGAGGGGACAATGGACATCAATCCACAGGAGATATGCAAGGAGTTCAAGTTGAACACCCCGATTTATGCGTCTATGTGCCGCTGGGGGCTGTTCGGCGAATATCAACAAGACAAAGTATGGGAATAGGACTATGAAAACGGAACTCGTAAAACTCTCTCAAATACGGGTGAACGGGGCAAACCCTCGTATCATCAAAGACGACAAGTTTGCCAAGTTGGTAAACTCGATTCTCGATTTTCCGAAGATGCTGGAACTTCGCCCGATTGTGGTGGACGATACACTCGTTTGCTTGGGCGGAAATATGCGTTACCGGGCATTGACTTTCATAGCCGAGATGCCTATTGACGACCTGAAATCTCGACTGTGCGATATTCGAGGTTTTCAGAAAAAAACCGAAGCCGAGAAAGAGGCTTTGGTTGAACATTGGGAACGTTGGCAGGATAACCCGACCGCTCCCATTATCCGTGCTGCCGACTTATCGGATGAAGAACAAAAGGAGTTTATCATCAAGGACAACGTGGGCTATGGCGAATGGGACTACGATATGCTGGCGAATGATTGGGAGGCAGAAGACCTCGAAGATTGGGGGCTGGACGTATGGCAGTCCGACAACAACGACGGCGGCGACAGTGCAGGCGAAAGCAGCAAACCAGCCAACGGCTCTTTGGCCGACCGCTTCGTTATCCCTCCGTTCTCAATTCTCGACACCCGCAAAGGCTATTGGCAAGCCCGAAAAAAGGTTTGGAGGGAACTTATCGGGGACATGGGCGAAAGCCGCAACGACACGTTAATAACAAGCCCCGAAATCAAGTACAAGGACATCTACCAAAAGACACGGGAGCATCGAGAATCGCTCGGCCTGTCGTTCAAAGAATACCTCGACAAATATGTGCCGGAGGAGGTCAAAGAGCGGGAGGCGGCCAAAGTGCTGTCGGCGGGCGTATCATTGCTCGACCCTGTTATGGCTGAACTCATTTGCCGTTGGTTCGGGTTGGAAAAATGCAAGACGTTCGACTGTTTCGCTGGCGATAGCGTATTCGGATATGTATCGGCCTATCTCGGCAATGAATTTACCGGCATCGAACTCCGGCCGGAACAGGCTCAACTCAACAATGAACGGGTGGAGGGTATGGCCGCCCGCTACATCTGCGATGACGGGCAAAACGTCGGGCAACACATTGAGCCGAACAGTATGGATTTGCTGTTTAGCTGTCCGCCGTACTATGACCTCGAAAAATATTCCGACCTCGAAAACGATGCGTCCAATCAGGGAACATACGAGGAGTTCCTTACGATTCTGACGAACGCTTTCAAATCCGCCCTCGGCTGTCTGAAAGAAAACCGGTTTGCGGTTATTGTTGTCGGAGACGTTCGGGATAAGAAAACTGGCTTCTACTACAATTTCATCGACGATATGAAACGCATCTTCAAAGAAAACGGAGCCGCCCTGTATAACGAACTCATCCTCATTGAGACGGGAGCCAGCACAGCCCTCCGTGCCGCCCGTTATATGGAGAGCCGCAAGGTTGCCAAGATGCACCAAAATATCCTCGTATTCTACAAAGGCAACACAAAGGAAATCAAGAACAACTACAAAAAAATTGAATATGCAAGCGAAGATTTGGAACTTTTCAGAGTGGATAGCGGAGACGAACCCGCAGAAGATTAGGGAACATTTCGATGCGCTGTTACGCAAAGCGGGGTTCAATATCCTCCGCTTTACGGCGCATAATTTCAAACCGCAGGGATATACTGCCCTGTGGCTGCTCTCGGAAAGCCATTTTGCCGTACACACGTTCCCTGAGTATGGCAAGACGTATATCGAGTTGTCGAGTTGCAACCTCGAATATTACCAGCGTTTTTTGGAAATGACAAAGGAGTTGTAAAATGAGCGAGGCACAACAGAGAAAGCGTCGGCAGTTGAAACTATCCCGCCTCGAAATCGTGGCGCAACTCTACAAACGGGGTTACAGCATACGGAAAATCCAGTCCGAGGTAATGAAACGTCTCGGGCTGGAAACCTATTCGACGGCCACCGTGAACAGGGACATCCAAACCCTCCTCAAAGAGTGGCGGGAAAGCCGCTTGGAGAACATGGATTTGGCCTTACAACTCGAATTGGAGCGTATCGACGAAACGTGCAGGGAGTTGTGGGAACAATGGGAAAAGTCGAAAACTGACTACACCAAGACCGCCCGCAAACAGAAAGGTTCGCCGACACGGGACAGCCAAACGGGGGCGACATCTATCCGCACCTATCAAACCGAGCGGACGGAAACCGAGGTAACACGCCTCGGCGACCCGTCGTACATTGCGGAAATCAGACAGCAGCTTGCAGAACGCCGGAAGTTGCTCGGCCTGTACGCCCCTGAAAAGAAAGATATTTCGGGCGATATGAGTTTTGCGGCGTTCCTGATAGAGAGTGGCATCGTGGACGACAATGAGCAGAAATAATGACATATTGCGGCGGCGGGGCATCGACCTGATGCGTTCGTGGAGAGAGGATTGGAACCGATTTGTCCGGGACGGTCTCGGCGTTACCCTTGACAGGGAGCAGCAGGAGATTTTATCCAGTGTCCAATTCAATCCCCGCACGTCTGTTGCCTCCGGCACGGCTCGTGGTAAAGATTTCGTCGCTGCCTGCGCCGCCATATCGTTTCTGTACCTGACACCACGTTGGAACACCCAACGCCAACTCATAGAGAACACGAAAGTCGCCCTCACCGCACCGACCGATAGGCAGGTAAAGAACATTATGATGCCGGAAATTTCACGGCTCTACAACAGGGCGAAATCACGAGGCATCGTGCTGCCCGGCAGATTGAACGCCTATGACATTCGCACGGACAGCGATGAATGGTTCTTGACAGGATTCAAGGCCGACGAGAACAACCACGAGGCGTGGTCGGGCTTTCACGCTGTAAATACGATGTTCGTCATCACGGAGGCGTCCGGTATCAGCGACAACACATTTGAAGCGATTGAGGGAAACCTACAAGGCAACAGCCGTGTCTTGCTGGTATTCAACCCCAACACTCCTATCGGATATGCTGCCCGCAGCCAACGAGGGGAACGCTGGACGAAATTCCGGCTGAACAGCCTGACCGCTCCGAACGTCATTGAACATAAAATCATCATCCCCGGACAGGTCGATTACGAATGGGTTGTCGATAAACTCGAACAATGGTGTACCCGTATCGACAAATCGGAGGTGCAGGAAGAACTCGACGACTTCTGCTTCGAGGGAAAATGGTATCGCCCCGAAGACCTGTTCCGCAAAAAGGTTCTCGGCAAATTTCCGAAAGTGGCCGATGATGTGCTTATCCCGATGCAATGGATTGAAGCAGCGCAGGAACGCTGGCGGAAATACAAGGGGGAACGCACGGGAACAAATTGGCTCGGTGTCGATGTGGCTGGAATGGGACGGGACGCAACGGTCTATTGCAACCGCATCGAGAATTGGGTTGCGCCGTTCAAAAAGCACAATTCGGGCGGCACGGCAGACCACATGCGGGTTGCGGGCGACATCATCAATCACCGCCGCCAACACCCTACATCGTTCGTTAGCATCGACACAATCGGCGAGGGTGCGGGTGTCTATGCACGGGCACACGAGATTGACGACAGCCCGTATATCATCAGCTGCAAATACAGCGAGGGAGCAAAAGCCCGTGATAAAGAACTAACCGACATTACGGGGCAATACAAGTTCCTCAATATGCGGGCATACCTGTTTTGGTGCATACGAGATTGGCTCAATCCGAAAAATAACACGGGAGCCATGTTACCTCCGGACGAAGAATTTTCAGAGGAGGCAACCGAAATTCGGTGGTCATTTCGCTCCGACGGCAAAATAGTCATCGAACCAAAAGAGGACATCAAAAAGCGGCTCGGACGCTCTACCGACAAATTCGATGCGCTGGCCAACACGTTCTATCCGATTGTCATCAAGCGTCCGGTGGACAAAAAACGTATCGCACAGGCTGTGTACTAATTTTTTTGCAAACAAAATGATTATAATACAAACATTTATGGCAACAATTCAAGAAATCATCGACAAGAACAGACCGGTAACAGAGATTATTTCCGACCTGAAAGAAAAGGCCGTTTACGTGCAGCCGTGGACAGGACGCTGGGGATTGATACACGAATACGACCCCAAGCGACATCCTGTGATGAACAAAGCCAAATACCCCGACATTGTGAACGAGGACGGCTCTATCGACTACGTTACCCGTATCACATACGACCTGCAACGATTGGCTGTAAAACGTATGACGGAACTATGCTTCGGCATACCTGTCAAGCGCATCTATAAACCCAATAACGACGGGGAGCAGAAAGTCGCCAAAATGTTGGAGGCAATCTACGAGCGGAACCGCATCGACAGCGTGAACATCGAACGGAGTAATATGCTGTTCGCCGGTTGCGAGGTTATGACGCTGTGGTACGCTGTCGAGCAACGGCACGACCTTTACGGATTCAATTGCCCGCTGAAACTGCGATGCAAAAACTATTCGCCGATGCATGGGGACGAACTGTACCCGTTGTTCGATGAGTACGGCGATATGATTGCTCTATCGGTGGGCTATACCCGAAAGAAACTCGGCAAAACCGTTTCGTACTTCGACACCTATACCGACAGCAAGCACCTGAAATGGTCGAACGAGAACAACGGCTGGCAGCTCATCGAGGACGAGGATATTACCCTCGGCAAAATCCCCGGGGTGTATATGTTCCGCCCGACCCCCATTTGGGAGGACACCTCGAAAATCGTGTTCGAGATTGAATGGGCGTTGAGCCGCAACGGTAATTACCTCCGCAAGAACAGTAAACCGGTATTCTGCGTGTTTGCGGACGAAGAAATACAATTCGGCGAGGAACAACCCGAAAACAAGGAGTTCAAAAGCATCCTCCAATATCCGAAAGGTTCTTCTGCGGGGTATGTCACATGGGAGCAGGCGGTTGAAAATCTGAAATTCTTTGTTACCGAACTCCGGCAATCGTTCTTCACGCAGTTGCAACTGCCGGATTGGAGTTACGAGAGTATGAAATCCAACCCTATGTCGGGCGAAAGCCGCAAGCAGCTATTCATCGACGCCCAACTCAAAGTCAAGGACGAGAGCGGGCGACTGATTGAATTCCTCGACCGTGAAATGAACGTCGTCAAAGCGTTCCTCAAAACGATGTTGCCCGAAAAGCAATGGAAAGACGTGGACAGCCTGCAAGTGGAAATGGAGATAACGCCGTTCACGATTACAGACGATAAGGACACCATTGCGAACCTCACGACGGCCAACGGCGGCAAACCTATCATTTCACAGCGGCAAAGCGTCGAAATGCTCGGCTGGAGCAATGACGTTGATAAAACGATGCAAGAACTCGGCGAAGAAAAAACCGTCGATGCGTTCCATTTAACCGAATAGCCCCATGACGAAAGTACGCATATCACAAATGACATTCGGGGAAAGCGAATTTGTCAGAGGCAACAAGGTTTGGAGGGCTGAATCGCTATACCTGTTCGCACAGGCCAAAGGCTACGAAGTCCGAGACCTCCCGCTGTGGGCGGTAGATTTAACCGACCATCCGTTCCCTGCGGATAACCTCTCGCAGTTCATCTTCCAATGTAAGCGGGTGCAGGACTGCTCGCTGAACTATCCTATTATCCTCGACGATTGCGGGCAGATTGCCGACGGCTATCACCGCCTATGTAAAGCGATTTTGGAGGGACGTGAAACCATAAAAGCGATACGGTTGGAGGAAATGCCCGCTCCCGACCGCATAGAGGAGGAATAACAATGGCCGCAGCGAGGAAAAAGCAACAGCGGGAACGACCGAAATACTCGTGTCGGGACTGCATCCATAGTTACGATTGGCACGAAAAGAATTGGCGGGGCGAACTGTTTATGTGCCGCTGCCCGCACTACAAAGAGGGGAAGTTCTCGAAATTCTTGGACGACCCGCAATGCAACGTATTTGAATTGAGAAACAATGGCACGGTTGGACAAATGGGAGAGTAAGCACCTGAAAGACGTGGAGCGTTATGCACGGCAGATTGAAGCTATTTATCAGTCTGCCGTGCGTGAGGCTGCCGCTATCGGGGCGACAATACCCAATTTCAACCCCAACAAGCCCTTTTCGTTCGCCAACTACCCAAGCACAAAGGCTCGCATCGAAAAGTTGCTACAAACGCTAAAAACGGGCATATCGACGGTTATTCTGAACGGCATCGAGGCCGAATGGACGTTGGCGAACAACAAAAACAACGAACTGTGCAACGTCGTATTCGGGGAATACGCCACGAAATTATCACCGGAACAGGCTCGCAAGTATTACAACACCAACGACAAAGCCTGCAAAGCGTTCACGGAACGCAAAATCGGTGGACTGAAATTGTCTGACAGGGTATGGCGGTACACGGAGCAATTCAAAACGGAGATAGAAATGGGCATCGACCTCGGCCTGCGGGACGGGCTTTCAGCCGATGAAATGAGCCGGACACTTCGACAATACCTCCAACACCCCGATAAACTGTTCCGCCGTGTACGAGACCAGCACGGGCAACTGCACCTGTCGCAACGGGCGGCGGTGTATCATCCCGGCCAAGGAGTTTATCGCTCGTCGTACAAGAACGCCCACCGTTTGGCTGCCACAGAAACGAACATCGCTTACCGTACATCGGATTACACACGTTGGCAGCAACTCGATTTTGTGGTAGGCATCGAAATCAGGTTATCGAATAACCACACCCTCAATGGACGAGCGTTTACCGACATTTGCGATGAGTTGGCCGGACGCTACCCCAAGAATTTCAAGTTCACGGGCTGGCATCCGTATTGTCGTTGCCACGCAGTAGTAATACTAAAAACATTGGAGGAAATCAAAGCCGACAACGAGCGGATAATGCTCGGACAACCGCTGAACGGGGAAAGCGCAAACAAGGTGTCCGACGTACCGCCTAATTTCAAGGAGTGGAGAATCAGGAATCACGACAGGATTCAAAAGGCAACCAAGAATGGGACGCTGCCTTATTTCCTGAAAGACAACAGACAATACGCAGCATAGCACAAAACAAGGGCGGACAAATCGACCGCCCTCATTTTTTCAGATTCTACCTCACGCCAAGTTCACATCAAGGCGAAGCATAATTCCCAAAGCCTCGGCGATACGGATAAACGAGGAGAGTTGCAAATCGGTCTCGCCTTTCTCGATACGATTGATGTAGGTGCGTTCCCGCCCGACACGCTCGGCAAGTTCCTTTTGCGTCATACCAAGTTCTTTGCGCCGCTCCCGCAACATTTCGCCATAATACCAGGCACGAGCCTTTGCGTCGAACTCTGCCCGTTCCGGAGTGCCGACCTCGCCAACCTCTTTGGCAAGTACCGTTTCGGCCTTTACGAACCCCGGCTTCTTGCTGAAATCCGTCTGCCGGAGTTTCTGCAATTCTTCTGCTGTTAATCGGTTGTTTGTCGTACTCATAGCAATTTTCTTAGAATATTGATAGCCTTTGTAATTTCCTTATCGTAATCCTTTGTGCTTTTCTTCACAAAGCCGTTCAATAGGATAACGCTCGATGCAAGATTGATATTTTCATTGTCCGCCGAAAACAGGATAACCCGAACCTCGTTATCGACCGAAACTCGCAGCTCGTAAAAATCGGTGTTCGTCAGTTTCTTCACGAACTTGGTCGGTATCGGCTGTACGGTTTCCAAAATCGCTACCGCATAGCGTAGTTTTTCACGAGTGCGAGGGTTCGAACTCTGTTCAAACTCAATGTATTCCGGCGAAAATATCAAATTTCGTTTCATTCTTATCGTTATTTCTACACTGCAAAAGTAACTAATTAGTTACACTTATACAAATCTTTCACAAGAAATGTGCCTATTTTCTCCGCTTTTTTCGCAGTACGGGTTCTTTCGTGATACGACACCGCCGACCATTGTATGGTTTATCGGGAGTGATTTTCAGATTCCACAGGCGAGACACCTTGCAGCCCACCTGTTCGGGCGTGAACTTCTCGTATATTGCTGACAAGGAGGTAAAGTAAAACTCCCAACTGTCGTCGTTTTCAAGGGGAGGCTCATTGAATGCCACACGATAGATAAACTCCAACTCACTCATTGCTGCCCTCCTTTCGATACCAGCGTCAGTTGGTTGAGCCGGTCGGGGAACCAATATGCGTCGCTGTCTAAAAAGACAATGCCACAATCCTCGTCTTTGGGGTAACGGTGCGGGCATAGAAAACTATCCGGCTTACAGAATCCCAATATTTCATGGGGACCAAATGTTACCCCATAATCGTTGGTAAACAGAACCATATCCCCGACGGTTAAATCGTCGTTTGTGTCTATCACGTCCGAAAGGCGGTCGTAAATCATCATGCCGTGTTTTGCTTCCAATTCGGCTCTCCAACGCTGAAATTCAGCTTTATGACTTCGTTTCATAACTAATGTGCTATATGATAAATCCTCGGTTCTTTCGACACGTTGTAAATCCAACTTCCACAACGTACCAGCAAGGCATCCTTGCCATAGAACATTCGTTTCATTCCTGCGATGCTGCCGGTTATGTGGAAACAGGGGAACCGGTCGATTTTCAGACGGTCTCCGTCCGCTTTGTATAGTGTTTTCGTTCTCATGTCATCTGTTCTATTTCGTGAATAGGCCGCCATTGGTATAGGCTCGGTTTGCGTTCCAAATCGCCTCGCCATTCAGCGGCATTATCATAGTCGATGAGTTCGATGCACCCGTCCCGCTTGTCTTTGACAAGACGTGGCAGTTCCCGAAAAATCTCATCAAGGGCTTCATCAGTAGCAAATCCCGATTTGTCTGACTGAATCTTATGCCAACGGAGCAGTTCGTTCAGTTCACTCATAGCACCTGCAACAAATCCACGTCTTTCCAGCATAGATAAATATCCCATCCTGACCGGAAGCATTTCGTCAGGGTCAAAAGGGTCAATTACGGCTTCTTTCGCTCGTTCTAAAATCGTCTTCATTTTTTAACTGTTTTATCAGTTTATCAAGCCCTCGTCCGTCCTGTATCGTTTTGCCGGTTGCCCACCCGCTGTACGGGAAGAACGTAACGGTCTTGCCCTTGTGAGTGAACTGTATTTTCTTGTTATCCCGCAGCGTGATTGTGTAGCCAAGCTGCTCAATTCGCCTGACTGCATGGGCTATGCGCTCCGGTTCCAGCCGCTCCTGTCGCTCAATGTTCAACCTTGCCATGTCCTACGATTTTTTCGGGGTGTACGGGAAAATCCCAATTAACCATTTCATCAGGCAACGATGAATGAATGTCGCCTCCGAGAACCAGCCCGCAATGTTTCTCGGCATATTCTTCTGCCTGCGCTTTGCTGGCGGCTTGGATTTTGAACTCGCCCCTGAACACGTACCGAACAGGGACGGTATAAATTCTCTTTTTGTCGCTCATAATTTCAGGTTTTATTGCCTGACAATCGCAGGCGGTTTGACAAATACCCGTAAGGGTATTATTATATACTTTCCTATACTATACTCTCCTTTACTCTACTATGGGGTATTGAAACGCCGAAACTCCGCCGTAATTCATCAATTAGTGTATTATGGCAGGGTTTCGGCGTGCCATAACTACTCGAAATCGGGATATGTCATTTCGATAGGCATATCCGGTTCTCCCTCGAACTCGTTATTACAGGCGGAAGCGAAAGAGGGCGTATCACTTCCCAGCGTGGTATCTTTCCACAACAACCCGTTGGGGTCTTGGTAAACCGGCCTGTCCCAGCCGTCGATGCCGATAAATTTCAAATCTGTCCTTTTCATCTTGTATTGAGTTTAAGCCCGCAAACCCGCTTTTCGGGCGGATTCACGGGCGGTTGATGTTTATGCGGTTACTTTTACCCGATTGAGCAAAGCCCCCGAAATCTCGTGTAACTCTCGGCTGCGGCGGGGTTCAAGTTCCCGTGCGTGTGCCGTGATAGCCTGCGTCAGCTTCCAAAGGGTTGCTCCGCCCTGTACTCCGTCGTCGGGGTCATTACGCATGAGGATTTTTTCAACACTCTCGCCCTCCGATTTCAGCAGCGAACCAGCCTTTACCAGCCGTTTCAGTTCTTGGTCGAAATCTACGTCGATTTCGGCCGCTCCTTGAATCTCGATGGCCTTTTGCATGATATTGTCCTTGCTGAACAATCCCCTCGTCAGGTCTCGAACTGCGGAAACCGTCGTGCGGGTGTCGAGTTCGTAGGTGCGGTTGGAGAGTTGCAGATTGTCAGGGAGGCGGGAGCCGAGGTGTACTTGTTTCATCACGCTCTCCCGAACCATACCATTGAGGCAAGCCCCGTTGAGCAAAAATGCCCGCATATCAACTGCCCCGTCGCCATAATCGGAAGTACTGAACCTCGCCCCTGCGAAAATCACCACCTCGCCGTTCTTTACTGTCGGAACCACGATAGGCTGCGGCAGTATCGTTTCCGCCCATACTTTCGTGTCGCTCATATAGGCATCGGCGATAACTGCTCCCTGCTGGCTCGCCTCCTGTACGAAAGCGGTCAGGATTTCAACGCTGTTCAACCGGCGGTAACTGTCGCTCAACACACCTCGAACCTGCTGGCCGACCGTGCGGATAAGAACCCGTGTGCGCTGCGTCCAGCCGCTATGCTCGTTCAGAACCGTTGCGGCGAGTTGTCGTTGCCATTCGTCGCCAGAGGCGAGCTGCCGTAGATAGCGAGAGGGGATGCCCATTTTGTCGGCCAACTGTCCGATAGCGTTGCCGTGGAGAGTGTATTGCCCGCTCTGCATATTCATCAGGACGTGCCCGTTTTCGCTGAACGTGATTATCGGGGAGTGATCGTTGCGGCGCAGTTCTACTCCGATAGGGGCGATATAATCCTGTGCGATTTTCCCCTCGTTTACCAAGCGTTCCATTGTGGCCTGTACGCCGACGGCCTTGTTTTCAATCATGCGCTGAACCTTGTTGATTACAACTTCGTTCAATCCTTGCTGCGTTGTCATTGCTGTTTCCATAATCCTGTTATTTAGATATTTGTAACTACTCTTGTGTTTCCCGCAAATTCTCAGTGATGCTTTCCATGTCATTTGCGGCATCATTGAGCGTATCGACTATTTCACTCATGCGCTCTCCTCGTTCTGCATATTGGAGAGATTCAGGCAGATTATCGTAACACTCTTGTTCCTCATCTGCAATAGCTTGAATTTCGACTTGGATCTCTTCAAGCTGCTCGCATATTTTGGCGAGACGTTTTCTTCTTTCGCTGTTCATTTCGGTATGTTTTAATTGATTGTTAAATCCGTAAGATATGCGAGGGCTTCATTGTAGAGTTCCTCGGCGGGCAGGTTGTCCGAGCTTGGCTCGAACCCTGCCATATATGCCGCTTCAATTATCTGTGCCATAATTATAGCTTTAATAGTTTGCTACTCGCTGTTTGGTATTGGCTACAAAGGTTTTATTGGAGCCGGCAAGTTTGATTTCACCGAGATTCTCCCAATCTCCATTTGCCCATGTTTTGGTGATGCAAGAACCTTTGTACTTGTTGATATTAGCTTTGATTAAATCCTTTGCAGGCTTCAACGAGTAGAAAGTGAATGTATCGTTCCATTCTTCGCATTCAACATCATACTCCCATTTTTTGAGTTCTTTATTGAACTTATCGCCGATGTACTTGTGGCAAACCGGTTCGCTGAAATAAACTGTGTACTGTTTCATATCTCTGCTATTTTGGGGTTGTTCAAATATGATTGTTTTATAATCATATTGCAAAGTAAGTGAAGTATATTTGCTATAACAAATTTTTCACGGAGAATTTTTAACTGAAAAGGTTATTTATATTTCCCTATTTGTTATGGGATTAATACTCACAACCAATCATTTGAAATAAAATTTATGATTGTTTTATAATCACTATTCGATTTTTGAGTATATTTGTCGCAAGCAAACTAATCAGTTAATTTTTGAACAGTATGAGAAAAGAGATTTTGGATGCGCTGAAAGCCAAATTTACGGGGGTCAGCGACGCAATCTTGGGCAGGATAGCCGACAAGTTGGCGAAGACTGCGACAACAGCGGAACAGGTTGCAACCGCAGTAGAGGGGGTAACGTTCCAGCAGGCTGTAAGAACATACGAACAACGAACTACCATACGTTACCAAGTTTCCGAAATATCAGCATTTTATCCCGATTGTTGGTAACATAAGGAACCATACGTTACCGATTAGTTAAGGCGTATTTGGGTTCCTTTTTGGGTTCGGCTTATTTCCCCTTCTTTCGGGGTATCGGGAACTTGTTAAATTTATCCATTTCGGCGACCTTCAATTTATCGACGATTTTAATATAGGGCTTCATCGCTTTGTAGTCGCTGTGTCCCGTCCACTTCATAATTACTTCCGCCGGAACCCCCAGCCTAAGCGCGTTTATGATAAAAGTACGTCGGCCGCAATGGGTGGTAAGAAGGGCGTATTTCGGTAATACTTCTTCGTGCCGAACATTCCCCTTGAAATATACGACCCTTGTAGGTTCGTCGATACCCGCCATTTCCCCCATTACTTTAAGGTGTTCGTTCATTTTTACGTTACTTATGACCGGTAGGGCCTTATCATTCGGCAAACCTATATTCTCGTACTTTTTCAGTATGGCCCGGCTATACTTATTCAGTTCGATAATAAGGCCGTCTACGGTCTTTTGAGTAACCACGCTTATATAATCCTTCTTTACGTCGCTTCGGCGCAATTTTGCCACGTCGGAATAGCGAAGGCCGGTAAAGCAGCAGAAACAAAACACATCGCGCACGGCTTCCAGCGAAGACCGGGACGGCGGGAATTTGAAGGAATACAGGTTAAACAGTTCTTCCCATTCCAAATATATAATTTCCTTTGCGTTTCCGTCGGCCCCTTTGAACTTCGGCTTAAATGTTTCGTGTACGTTGCTTGGGTTATATCCTTTATGGTGCGCCCAGCGCAGGAACCACCGAAGAAAGGACATATTTTTAGATATGGTAGTATTACGAAGGTCGGCTTTATGAAGGCTTGTAATAAACTTTTGTAGGGTAACTTCGTTTATTTCGTCAAATGTAAGGTTCTTGTTAAACGCTTCCAAGTGCTTACGCAGGCTATTAAACTTCGTATAGGTCGCTTTCGTCCAATCATTCAAACGGCCCATAGTTTCCGTAAATTCGGCGTAGGCTTTATAGAATGGCTGGCCGTTTTCTTCCGCTTCGGTAGCCGGGGTTATCTTCCCGGTAGCTTCATCGAAAGCCGTTTTAAGTTCGCCCGGTGTCGGTACCCGCTTTTCCAGCAGTTCGAACCGGGTAAATATGGCTTCTATTTGTTCTTCGCAAGCCGTAATAGCCTTATTTATTTCGCCGGCCGTTTGTCGGAACCGGTTTTTTGTATTGGAGATAACGCGGCCTTCCTCTTCATTCCATTTTTCCGGTTCAATACTATACCCTACCCGAAAGTCTACCCGATACCCGGCATAGCAAACACGCATACGAATAGGGCGACACTCTACCAATACACCCCCTACCTTTTTGGGGAATAGATTAAATTTAATAGTCCGCTTCATTTTGAAAACATATTACCCCGGCCGGTTAATAACCAATCGGAAGAAACGGAATACTTGGCTACCAAATAATAAAGGGCTTCTATTTGTATAGACTTATAGCGGGAAACTTTACCGGGCCTTGGGGTTACTCCGTAAGTAAATCGGGTTTCCCGATAGCGGGAAGCACTTAACCCGGCTTCCTTGCAAAAGGATTCCAAAGCGGACAAACGGCCCAATGAAACAAGGGCTTCTATCGCTTGGAAGAAACGGCGGTTTACGCCATCTTCGATAGGGGTTATTATCTTAGGCTTCTTTACGCCCATTTTCAAAGCTCATTAACATCATTTCGAACGCCGTCTTTGGCACTATGGCAGTTTCCGCGCCGGAAATAAACGCCGCTTCCAAGGCATTAAACACCGCTTCCGGCATGTCCCCGTAATATTTGGGTTGGTCGTAGTATTCGGATACTTTTATTTCGATTGTTTCCGGTTCCATTATGCACAGTTATTTTTATCGAATTTTTGATTTTAGGCACTTTTGTACGTTGGGCGGTAGAAAGTATAGCTATATATACTTGCGTTGAAATTTGGGGCATTTCTGCCCGTTTCCTATAAGCGTACTATGAAAAGCCATACTATTACATAGCGCAAACGTACTGCAATGCTTTATTTTTCGCTTAGCTTTTCAATTACAGATATAAGTCGGGCTATTTGGCTATCCTTTTCTTTTATCATTTCTTGATAGCCTTTTTGCAGTTCAATCAAACCCGCAATATCGTTAGTTGTAACTTGGTTCCCGTTGCCGGCAACGGCGGTGTTGTTATTTCCCGAAATGCGGTTTGTATTATCTCCGTTCCGCATTGTGCCGTCGCCGGTAAGTAACCACATGGGATTAAGCTCCGGGAATTTTTCGCCGATAGCCTTCATCTTATCGGGCTGTATAGATTGGCGTATATTATTGACATAAGACGACGAAACGCCTATTTGCCTACAAAATTCCCGTTCACTAATATTTAGGGTTTTGATATACTCCCTAAGTCTTTCTTTTACACCCATATAACACGATTTTAGAAGGTTTCAAAAAATATTTTTCGCTTTTTGTATAGCAAAAATTTGCTTGTTGTACTGCAATGCTATATATTTGCATTGTGTAACCGATACGATTGCAAAGGTATAATAATAATACGCTCCGAGCAAATAAGCGGCATAGCAAAAAATACCTAAGCAATTTAAGCGACAATGAATTATGAAGTACGATACGACATTTATTAACCGAAACTTCCTTTTGAAAGTTTACGGAGTAGACAGCGAAAACAGAAGGATAAACCGCCTTGTAGGGGTTTCCGGCTTGGTGGGGTTAATCGGTGTAGAGCTTACCGAAAAATTCATTACCCGCGCACTTAACAGCAAGAAAGACAGCGTAAAATGTTGCCTACGCAGAGGATTACAAGTAACACTATATTTCAAATAGAAGATGAAAAAGACAGCAATAGTTAATGGCAAAGCAAGGCGTATAGAATTTTCGTACGCGGTAGGCGAAACTATTTCGCTAAGCAATACCGAGGTAAAAAAGCCTTGGGGACGGGTTACGGAAAGGGTAACAGTTTCAAAACTAACCTTTACGATTAACGGGAAGACCTACGAGGGAACGCGCACCTTCAAGGTTGCCGGCGGCCCCTATTCGGAAACCTTCGAGTTCGACGGGAATAGCTTTGCTTCCCATAAACAAGCAATTGAATACATACTTAACAATATTGAGAAATGAGCGAAACGACAATTTACAAAGAAGGATTTAACGCCGGCTTTATGCAGCTTCGACAAATTGACGTAGAGGCCGCCACTAAGGAGCTTTGGCAGGCGTTGGGGATTAACAACCGCAACACTTTCGCGGCTTACAAGTTCGGACGTATCGAACCCAAGGCAAGCCAAGCCGTCGCCGTCGAATTGGTATTTAGGAAGTACGGCGTTACTACAAACATTTGGGGAAAATAGAAATGAGAGCCGAAGCAGGACTAACGCAGCGAGAAACCCAAATAGCCGAATTGTTGGCTTGGGGAGCCGCAAAAAAGGAAGTGGCCGACAGGCTTTCTATTTCGCCCCGAACGGTTGAGAATACCGCGCGAAATATTTATAGCAAGATAGGAATACAGAAGGCTACGGAGCTTTGCGTATGGTGGTTCTGCACACATTGCGGCGTTTCTTTCGACCTATCCCCTATAAAACGGACAATTATAGCCTGCTTCTTCCTTGCGATTATTCTACCGCATGAATTGTACGCCCAAGGCGACACCTACCGACTGTTCAGAAGCCGCAAGGCTGCCGAACGTACAGCGACACGAAGAACCGGAAGACGGCAGGAATACGAATTAGATTTTTGGGAACTATAAAAGGCAAAGGCTATGAAGCAACTAATTAAAGAATTGTCCCTTTCGGGATTGACGCTAAAACAGAAGGCGATAGTATGGTATTTCGTTATATCGTTTTGCCTTCTTGCAAGCACGGCGGAAGCCCCGTTTTGGTTCTTGTTTTTAGAGGTTGCCAACTTCGCTAATGCCGCCCGCATTATAAAACGGGTCCCACCACCGGAAGACCCGCAAGACAGTTAGGTATGGCAGACTTAAATACAAGACTTATAGACCTTACGGCGGGGGAATTATTGGAACTAATAGGGAAAGGACAAAGCCCCCGGATAGAAGTAGACGTTACCAAAGACCCAAATAAAAAGTACGTCTACGGCCGGGCCGGGATTGCCGAACTATTCAAATGTTCCAAGACTACCGCCAGCCGCATAAAGCAAAGCGGATTAATCGACGGCGCATATAAGCAGGTCGGAAGGTTGATAATAGTAGATGCGGAAAAAGCCTTAGAGTTGGCCGCAAAGCGAGCAAAGAAAAGTAACAACCGAAATAAATAACTTGTTATGAGCAAGAAGGTAACATTAAAAGAATTGACCCTTAAAAACTTTAAGGGTATTAGGGACTTGGCCGTAAAATTCGGCGAAGTAACCACCATTGCCGGCGCAAACGCGACGGGTAAAAGCACCGTTTTCGACGCTTTTACTTGGGTGCTTTTCGGCAAAGACAGTAACGACCGTACGGATAGCGGGAAAGGCGCATTTACCGTTAAGACGGTCGGCCCGGACGGGAACCCTATACTTAAATTGGAACATTCCGTAACGGCGGTTTTAGACGTAAACGGCGAAGAAGTAGCCCTTACCCGCACCCTTACGGAAGATTGGGTAAAACCGCGCGGCAAGGCCGAAGTAGAACTTAAAGGAAATACTACGCATTACTTCTGCAATGGCGTAGAAATTAAGGCGGGAGCGTTCCAAGAGAAAGTAACGGCCATAACCGAAGAACAACTTTTTAAGTTAATTACGAACCCGGCTTACTTCCCTTCGTTGGATTGGAAGACCCAGCGCGAAATATTGCTACGCATTGCCGGGGGTGTAACATACGAAGAAGTGGCCGCCGGTCGCGCCGATTTTGCGGCTATCCTTTCGCTGCTTTCCGGTAAAGATTTGGCGGAGTTCAAGCAAGAAATAGCCTACCGCAAAAGCCGGATTAAGGAAGGTTTGGGGAAATGCCCTATCGAGATTAACGCAATAGACAGCGTTACGCCCGAAGCACCGGATTACGAAGCCTTGGAAGCCGAAAAGGTACGCTTATCCGCCGAATTGGAAGAAGTGGAAACGGCTATTACGGACGTTGCAGAAACGGCCCGCAAACACTACGAAGGGGTGCAGGGAAAACGCAAAGCGATTAACGACCTTCGGAACCAGCAGCAAGATATAATTTTTCGGGCAAGGCAGGCGGCCCAAAAGGAAGGCTACGAGAAGAATGCCAAACGTAACGAGGTTAAGACCAGCTACGAAATAACCAAGCGGGAAGCAGAAAATTATAATACCGCTTCGGAAAACGGCCTTTCCGATATTCGCTATACTATTAAAACCCTTACTTCCGAAATAGCGGGCTTATCCGCCAAGGTGGAAGCCAAGCGCGAAGAATGGAATACGCGGAACGCCGAAGAATACAAAGTAAGTACCGACGGCCTTATTTGCCCGATATACGAAACCTTATGCTCGGACGCAAGCGTTTTGCGTATGGACGCTATTGCCAAAGAGAAGGCGCGGGCCAAATTCGACGAAGCCAAGACCCGCGACCTTACCCGGATTACCGAAGAAGGCAAAACGCTAAACCAGCGAATAGCCGAAAAGAAAGCCCGGTTACAGGAATTGGAAGCCCAACTTTCCGAACGTATGGAAGTTATCGCCGCCAAGAAAGCCGAATACGCGAAGAAGTTACAGGACTTGGAAGCGGAAATAGCCGCCAACCCGGAAGTAACCGTATCTACCGACATTATCCCCGAAGACTTACCCGAATGGAAGGAGATAGAAGCCCGGATAGCCGAAATATCCGCTACCATTTCGGATATACCGGCGGCCGATACTACCGAGTTTACCGCCAAGAAACGGGAACTTACGGCCCTTTTGGACGAAGTAAAACAAAAGCTAAATATTCGGGCTACCATTGAAAAGAACGCCGCAAAGAAGGCCGAAATATTGGCGCGGGAAAAGGAATTAGCCCAGCAGCAAGCAGACTTAGAAAAGCAGGAATTTACGATAGACGAACTTAATAAGGCCCGAATGGACGAAGTAGAACGCCGGGTAAATAGTAAGTTCCAAACCGTCCGCTTCCGAATGTTCGAAGCCCAGCTAAATGGCGGCGAAACCCCTACTTGTATCGCAATGGTAGACGGGGTTAAGTACGCAGACCTCAATACTGCCGGAAAGATAAACGCCGGGCTTGACATCATTAACACGCTTTGCCTGTATCACGGGGTAAGCGCACCGGTATTCATCGACAACGCCGAAAGCGTAAACCAACTATTCCCGGTTGCTTCCCAGCTTGTAAAATTGGTTGTAACCACCGACAGAGAATTAACCATTAACCACTTATAAAAATTAAAGTTATGAACGAGAACAAAGAAAAGCGCGAGTTCGCGCAGCAGTTGGAGCAAATCGCCGAAACGCTTACGCAGGCGGTAAAAGACAACGAAGGCCGGGCCTTTATCCTTATCGGCACGGACGTTAAGGACAATAAGGACGGCGAAAGCGAGAATGTGCAGGGCGTAATAGCAGTAGGCGGTAACGGTGGGCAAGTAATAAAGGGGTTGGCGAATTTCTTCACCGAAAAACAAACCGCGCCGCTTGCTGCCGAAGCTATGGAATTAGCGACCTTGAAGAAGTTAAGCCGACTTCTTGAAAACGAATAACAACCTATAAAAATTATGAGTTATGGCAGAAGAAAAAGGATTAACCGTAATTGACGAAGCAAAGCGGAAATTTGAACTTGCCTGTAAGGACGCTTCGGCCTTGCAGATTGTAAACAACTTCGGCGCGGCATTTACTGCCGTAAACGTAATTGCCCTTTTGCGCGAAGCTCTTTCCGACGAAGTAATGGAGCGTGTATTTATGCCGCTTATGAACACGAAGGTAGGCTTTCTTACCGACCGTAACGGGCGGCCGCGTAAAAACGGGACGGTACAACCGCTTTATACTATCCCGGTTGTTCGGGACGCGATTATAGACGCGGTAAGTATCGGGCTTCTTCCGACCGGCAACCAATTTAATATTATTGCCGAACGAATGTACCCGACCAAGGAAGGCTATACGGCCCTTCTTCGGAAACTCGGCGTAAAATACTTCATCGACGTATCATTTGACAAAGGCCAAACCGCCGGATTTGCGGAGGTGCCTTGCAAAATCAGCTACACGTACAACGGAGAAAAAAACAGCTTCGGAATAGTGGCAACCGTGAAGAAGGACGATTACAGCAGCCCCGACCAAATCCGGGGTAAAGCCGAACGACGCGCCAAAAAAGCCCTTTACGAGTATATAACCGGTTGCGACTTCGGCGACGCTGATGAACAAAGCGGCCCCGTTGAAGACGTGGAATATAAGGACGTTACCCACGAGGTAGAAACCGAAATACAGAATAACGCCAATACCGGCGGAACACTTGATTTCGGCCAAGCAGAAACGAACGGAACCAAACAGCCACTTAAAACACCTGGATTCTAATATGAAAGTAATTTTTGGTATTGCCATTCTGACGGCAAAGGACATCGACGCAATGAACGCCCGGATTAACAAAGCGGCGGACATGGCGAAGGAGAACGAACAGAGCGTAGCCCAGCAAGACAAAGCCCTTATTCGATTTTCGGGCAAATTCGCTACGGCTATGGACTTCATCGGCCGGAACCTTCCGCTAAAAAGGAAGCGTAAAGCATTTCGCAAAATCGTAGAAGCGTAGTTACAATGGTTCTAAAAGTATTAGGCAGTAGCAGCCACGGAAATAGCTACATATTGGAGAACGACCGCGAAGCCTTGTTATTGGAAGCGGGCGTAAGGTTCGCCAGCGTGAAGCAAGCGTTAGACTACAATATAACGAAGGTTGTAGGCTGCCTAATTACCCACGAACACAAAGACCACGCAGGCTACATTAACGAAGTATTGAAAGCTACCGTACCCGTCTACGCTTCGGCCGGTACAATTGAGAACACCCCAATAGAAGGCCCGCGCCGCGCGAATGTTTGCAAAGCCGGAACCCTTTTTACCCTCGGCGGTTTCCGAATTATTCCTTTCGGGACTAAGCACGATTCCGCCGAGCCTTTGGGGTTCTTCATCAATCACGAAGAAACGGGTAATATCCTATTCGCTACCGATACCTATTACTTGCCTTGCAAGTTTGCAGGACTTAATAACGTATTGATAGAATGTAATTACCGCTTAGACCTATTGGACGCGAATATAGCGGCCGGGCGCATTCCCGCCGTTGTTCGGAACCGTACGCTAAAATCGCATTTAAGCTACGACCATTGCGTACAGGCGTTACAAGCCAACGATATAAAGGGGGTAAATAATATTGTTCTTATCCACCTTTCCGACGGTAACAGCAACGCCGAACAATTCCGGGCCGGAGTGCGAGCCGCAACCGGTAAGACCGTACATATAGCCGAAGCGGGGCTAATAATCAATTTCGACAAAACCCCCTTTTGATATGATTAAAGGATTTGACCAAGAAACGCAGCCCTTAAACGATTACGAAATGGGCGTACTTCTTCCGCTTCTCGTACGGGGGCTTAGGACGAAAATAGGGCGCGAAAATGCCGTTACAAACAAGCATATCGTAAATACCCTTAAAGGTTCCTATAAACTAAACGACGCACGGGTAAGGAAGATTATAAACCACATAAGGACAAACGACCTTATACCGGGCTTAATAGCCACTTCCGAAGGGTATTTTATCGCCCAAAGCGAAGCGGAACTATTGGAGTACGAAGAAAGCCTAAAAGGGCGTGAAGACGCTATTAGGGCCGTCCGGTTGAGTATTGCGCGACAAAGGCGAATACTTTACGAGCAAAAGAGGGAAGAAAAACAAAGTTCACTTTTTAACAAATAACAAAATGGAAAAGCAGTTTTTTATGGTTTACGCCGAAGGCCAAGGCGCACCGACGTACAAACACGAGAACGAACAGGCTGCCAGCAAGGAAGCCGAACGATTGGCCGAGAAGTTAGGGGTTAATACGACCGTATTACAGGCCGTAAAAATGGTTGCCCCGAAGGACATTACCAAGCGCGTAAAGACCTACGCGGACGCTTGCGCTGTGCTTGGCATTGAGCCGATGAACGAAACCGTATTAGCGAAGTTAGGCTTTACCAAGGACGAAATAGCCTACCGCAAGTTAAAGACCATTGCCGAAGCCCTTAACGAAGGTTGGCGGCCGGATTGGGCCAATAGCAACGAGTACAAATATTGGCCTTGGTTCGTGTATAATCCCGCGGCTGCCGGCTTTTCGTGCGCGAATACGAATCACGCGGCTTCGACTACGACTGCGGATGTCGGCTCCCGGCTTTGCTATAAAACCCGTGAACTCGCCACGTACGCGGGCCGTCAGTTCGAAGGTCTTTATAACGATTTTCTTTTAATCAAAAAATAATGCAACATGGAAAGAGAATTAGGGAAAGACCTTGAACAAGGCAAGAAGCGCGTAGCCTTCCTTATGGATAACTGCGACGCGGTGGAAGAAAAGGGGTATATGAAGCCTTTTACCCCGGAAGAATTGGCCCGCATGAAAGAAAGCCTTTCGGAAACGGACATCGAAATTAACGACATCGAGGAAGAAAAGACGGCCGCGATGAAGGACTTTAAGGCCCGTTTGGAACCCCTTACGACGGAGCGAAAAAAGACCTTGGACGGTTTGAAGAAGAAAGCCGAATTTGTTACCGAAAGGTGCTTTAAGTTCATCGACCAAGAAGCCCGCGAAGTCGGCTACTACAACGAGAACGGCGACCTTATCGAGAGCCGGCCGGCGTACAGCGAAGAATTACAAACAACACTTTTCCAAATCGGAAGAAAAACAGGTACTAACAACTAAAAAGCAAAGCAATGACGAAGCAAGATTTAATTACAGTCGTTGGCAGTAAGACCGGGCAAAACGATAGCCACGTAAGGCCGATTATCGAAGCCACATTAGACGCAATTAAGGAATGCGTACAGCGCAAGGAACCCGTTTACCTTCGTGGCTTCGGAACCTTCCAGCCGAAGAAACGGGCCGAAAAGAAAGCCCGTAACATTACCGCCGGTACTACGATTATCGTACCGGCGCACGAAGTAGCCCACTTCAAACCAAGTAAAAGTTTCACAATCAACAAGTAAAAAAGTATGGACGAAAACAAAAAAGTAGTAGTAAACCTTCCCGAAGGAACTACGCAGGCGGAAATTATCGTACGTGAGGGCGAGGCCCCCGCAGTTCTTGCCCCCAAGCCCCCGGTAAAAATCGACCTTTCCGGTGTTATCGGTGCGCCGGTTGAATTTTTGGAATTACGGCGGTACGATTCCGAACAAATTAACCCGTTGCGCTGCCACGTCTTAGTAGACCGTGAACAGGTAAGTATTACCCTTATCACGAACGAAGACGACGAATATAGACGCGGGCGAATCGTTGGAAAACTGACTACGCACCCCAAATTTTCCGAATTTGGGATTAACGCCGGCAAAGGTTGGGAACCTAACGAGTTGGGGCAGTTCTTCAAAATGAACCGCGCATTTTTCCCGGACAAAACCGCGAATATGAAGCTCGTAACCGAACTTAAAAACTTCGAAGCTACCGTAAATTCCAAGGTAGAGAAGCAAAAGAGCGAAAAGGGCGACTTCAAAGACAATTATAGCGGCGTGGTTATGAGTAACCTGCCGGAAGCCTTTACCCTTCAAATTCCGATTTTCAAAGGTATGCCGGCGGAAACTATCGAAGTGGAATTTTACGCTTCGGTAAACGGCCGCGACGTAACCCTACAACTTGTAAGCCCCGGAGCGTGCCAGCTTTTGGAAGACCTGCGCGACCGAATTATAGACGTGCAGGTAGCCCGCATTCGGGAACTAAGCCCCGAAATTGCGATTATCGAGCAATAGCAGTATTAACCCAGCTACCCCGGTTTCCGGGCCGGGGTAGCTTTTCAAAAGTAACAAAATGGCAAAAAGATTTATAGATACCGACCTATTTAAGAAACGATTTATAAGGGACTTACCGCCCGCTTATAAATTGCTTTGGGTGTACCTTTTTTGCGAGTGCGACAACGCCGGAATATGGGAAGTAGACTTAGAGGTAGCCGGGCTTTATTGCGGCGAAACGTACGATTTAGAGGACTTCGAAAAAGCCTTTGCCGGAAGAATCCATTTCTTCAATAACGGAAGCAAAGCGTTTTTACCCGAATTTATCATATTTCAGTACGGCGGGTTATCGAACTTGAACCCTACGAACAACGCGCATAAATCGGTATTGCAAAAACTTGAAAAATACGACCTTATGCGGGTTTTGAACGAAGGTATTACCCAGCTACCGCAAGGGCCGACGTTAGGTGCTGGCAAGCCCCAAGGCAAGGGTAAGGCAGCCCCTAAAACAAAAGGCGGTACAATCTTTCAGAAACCTACCTTAGAAGAAGTTGCGGCGTATTGCCAAGAACGGGGCAACGACGTAGACCCGCAAGCGTGGATAGATTACTATACTTCTAACGGTTGGAAGGTGGGCCGCAACTGTATGAAGGATTGGAGAGCAGCGGTTAGAACTTGGGAGCGTAACGAAAAAGGGAATAGCGGAAATGGACGAAAAGGACAACAAACAGGGGCCGCAACGGGTAGACTTGGCGCGGTTCCGGGCGGTACTTCAAAAAAGAAATATACCGATACGCTTTAAGGTCGATAAATACACCGAAGACGTGCCGGCAATGTTGCGCGAATGTTATATAGCCGAAGTTATGCGGCGGCGTATGCAGTTCATCGACGACGAAGCAACCCAAAGCCATATAGAAAAGGCGGCAAAATGGCTGACGGGAAACCATAAACCGGGGCTTCTTCTTCATGGAACAGTAGGCAATGGCAAAACAACCTTAGTTCGTGCAATAGGTAGCCTTATAGGGGTACTGTACGAAAGCCTATATTCAGACCGGCGTAAAAATGTTTTGGCGGTATCGGCTTTGGAACTTGCAGACATAGCCAAGAACCAGCCGGAACGCTTCGACTACATTAAGAAAGCCGAGTTATTGGCGATTGACGACGTAGGTACGGAACCTTCCGTAGTGAAGGTTTGGGGAAACGAAATTAGTCCTTTTGTCGATACGATTTACTACCGGTATGACCGGCAGAAGTTTACAATTATGACCAGCAATCTAAGCGCGGAAGACCTGGCAGATAAATACGGCGAACGGATAGCCGACCGATTTACGGAAATGTTCGACAGAATAGCGTTTGAAAATTACTCTTATAGAAAATAATAGCCAATATGGAAAAGATATACATTTCAGGCCGAATTAGCGGCCTACCAATAGAAGAAGTAGCGGCAAAGTTCGACGAAACGGAAACCAAGTTAAAAGCCCAAGGTTACGAAGTGATAAACCCGCTTAAAAACGGTATTCCGGCTACCGCCTCTTGGGAAGCCCATGTAGCTATGGACGTTCTTCTACTTATGGGGTGCGACGCTATTTATTTGTTGCCCGATTGGGGATTTTCCAAAGGGGCTACGCTTGAAAAGAATTTAGCCGAACTAACGGGAAAGACAATTATTTACGAAGAAGTACCTGCCTTCCAGCACATAAAGCAGGCGATAGCCGAAGGCATGGGCGTTTCATTCTTCGATATTATAGGCGAAAGTAGAGAGCAAAAACACGTCTTTTCCCGTATGATTTTCGCCCAGCTATGCCGTGAAGAAGGGGCAACGGTGGTAAGGATTGCAAAAGAGATGAAGCGGAACCATGCTACTATTATCTACTACCTCAGAAAGTACCCGGATGATTACCGATATACCCCCGAATTTAGGGCTTATGCAAACGCAGTCAAAGCCCACCTATCAAAAGACTAATTTTCCGCGAAAGCGTCTGACTATAATACGAAATGGACAACATTAGATTACTATATATAGACTTGTTTTGCGGTGCGGGTGGAACAAGTACAGGCGTAGAGAAGGCCAACTATAAGGAGCGAAAATGCGCGAAGGTTATAGCTTGCGTAAACCACGACGCGAACGCCATAGCGAGCCACGCGGCCAATCATCCCGAAGCGCAGCACTATACGGAAGATATGCGAACCTTGGACTTACGCCCATTGGCAGAACATACCGCCGAAATGCGCCGAATGTACCCTATGGCGAAAGTTGTGCTTTGGGCTTCGCTTGAATGTACCAATTTCAGCCGGGCCAAAGGCGGCCAGCCCCGCGACGCAGATAGCCGTACCCTTGCCGAACACTTGTTTAGGTACATAGAAGCTCTTACCCCCGATTATATCCAAATCGAGAACGTAGAAGAATTTATGAGCTGGGGCGACTTGGACGAAAACGGAAAACCGATTAGCAGGGACAAAGGGCGGCTTTATACCAATTGGGTAGATAACGTAAAAGCCTACGGGTACAAGTTCGACCATAGAATACTTAATGCAGCGGATTATGGGGCATATACCAGCCGAAAGCGTTTCTTCGGGATATTTGCCAAACCGTACCTACCTATTGTATGGCCGAAGCCTACCCACTCAAAGACCGGGGGCGGCGACCTTTTCGGCAGCTTGGCGAAGTGGAAACCCGTAAAGGAAGTTTTGGACTTTGCCGATGAAGGGGAAAGTATCTTTAATCGTAAAAAACCGCTTTCGCCTAAGACCTTGGAACGCATATACGCGGGCCTTATAAAGTTCGTAGCAGGCGGGAAGGATTCGTTTTTGATTAAATATAATTCAGTCAATAAGAAGACGGGGAAGCATATCCCGCCTTCGATAGATGAACCATGCCCTACCGTAGCTTGCCAAAACAGGTTAGGGATAGCGAACATTCATTTTCTCGCAAAGCATTTTAGCGGACACCCGGAAAGCAAGGTTTCCAGCGTAGACAACGTAGCGGGAACCATTACGACCGTAGACCACCATAGTTTAGTAGGGGCCGAATTTCTTTCGGCATACTATGGAAACGGTAATAATCATTCCGTAAATATGCCTTCGCCCACTATTACAACGAAAGATAGGTTTTCGGTGGTAAAGCCGGAATTTATAGCGAACAATTATAGCGGCGGCGGGCAATTATCATCCTTGGATAACCCTTGCCCGGCGGTAATGACGAATCCCAAGCAAAACGTAATAGCCTGCAAATGGTATCTTATGAACCCTCAATTTTCTAACGCCGGCGGTTCCGTCGAAAAGCCGTGCTTTACCCTTATCGCCAAAATGGATAAAAAGCCCCCGTACCTTATTGCTACGGAGTGCGGACAATTGGCAATAGAGATTTACGAAACCGATAGCGGCCCAATGCGGAAAATAAAGGAGTTTATGGCCCTTTACGGTATCGTCGATATAAAAATGCGAATGTTAAAAATTATCGAGTTAAAGCGAATTATGGGGTTCCCGGAAAACTACACCCTTATAGGGACGCAAGCCGACCAAAAGAAGTTTATCGGCAATGCGGTAGAAGTGAATATAGCCCGTGTTCTTTGCGAAGCCTTGGTAGAAGAAATTGTAGACGAACTATTAAAAGTTGCATAGAATGACACTACGAATTATTAAACCACCGAAACCCGGTAAAATGTTCGTTACGTTGGCTTCTACCGGCTATTTATTTTTCAGTAGCCGAGCAGTTGCAGAACTTAACCTTTCAGAGCATAAAGGGGTACTATTGGCCCACGATGAACGCGGGGCTTTGCACTTGAAAGTTTCCTATAATACAGACCCCGACGCTTTCCGGGTTTATGTACGGAAAAATGGGGCTTGTTCGGTTACGTGTATTCGGGTTGCGCCCTTGTTTCGCCGTATAGGTATCGAAATTAAAAAATCAACCCGGTACAACCTTATCGAAGCATCGGAAGAAGGTTTTTATAAGATAGAAGGACTTAAAACAAAATGAAAACAAAGGATTTAAGCAAGTTGCCGGAAGGAGCTATTTTGCTGGTAGTAAAGAACAGTAACGGGACATTTTCGCCGTTAGGCATAAACCCCGACCAAGGGCGAATTATAACGGCTTTTATCGGGAAATTAAGCGAAGAACAGCCGTTAGTAGTAGCCAAAGGAATAGAGTTAATAACCAAATAATTAAAGCAATATGTTAGTATTAGAAGCAATTGGCAACCTCGGAGCGGACGCCATTATTAAAGACCTTAACGGACAAAAGTACATAGCTTTCAGCGTAGCCCATACCGAAAGCTATAAAGATTCGCAGGGGCAACGACACGAACGTACGACTTGGGTAAGTTGCCTTAAATACGGAGAAAGCCAGGTAATTAACTATTTGAAGAAGGGTACCCGCGTATTTATTCGCGGCGAACTTTCGGCCAAGGCATATGAAGCCGGCGGAGCATTGCAAGCCGGTATAAATTGCCGGGTTAGAGAATTGCAGCTTTTAGGCGGAAACCGGGCTGACCAAACAGAAGCCCCCCAGCAGGCCGTAACGACTTCGGCCGCTACACCAACTTACGCGCCGCCGGCATATCAGCAACCCGAAGAAGTAGACGATTTGCCATTTTAACAATTATCGATATGATAGGAAAGAAATTAAGCCCCGTGCTTGAAGAAATGGAAGCTACCCTTTGGGAGTACGAAGCATTTAACGGAGCAAAACCGAATTACACCTTAGAAGGGTTCCGGGCTTCTACAAAAATATTTATGAGCGCACTATTAGATAAGTTTTTCGAGAAGCAGCAGGCCGAAGGAGTTAGCCAAGAAGACACCTTAAAAGCCGTAGAAAAATTAGGGCAAGACGTTCGGGCCTTGGTCTTTAACGCTACCGGAATAGATACGCACCTACTTTATAACCGAACAAAAGTTAATTAAAATATTGAGTATGAAAGCAAAACAATTTAAGGAAGTAAATGCAGTTTACGGAGAAAATCAACCCGAATATTACCCCCTTCCTGCATATAAATCAGAAGACGGAACGGCGGTTTTTTGCTTTGAGTTGGACGAAGAAGAACGGAAGAAGATAGCGGAAACCGGGGAACTTTGGGTAGCCCTTCGAACATTTAACCAGCCATTACAGCCAATATGCGTAACCGTGAATAAGTCGGACGTTTTAATAACACAATAGTATGAAAGCAGTAGTAACACTTGGCAAATACTTCGGCCCGAAGCACCCCCGTAAAGGGCAAGAAACGGGCTTTATAGCCAAAGTAGCCGACGGGCGGAAGGTACACACCTGCCGAAGCAATTACGGGTATTGGCGGGCAAAAATCGAAAAAATAACGGCTACGGGTGGAGTTCTTAGCGTCCGCCAATGGAGCGCGAAGCCATACCGAAGCCCCCAAGAAGTTATAACCGAGATTCCGGCCGGCATTGTAGGCGTGCAAAGGTTGGCGTTACGGCGCGAACGTCGTGTAATAAATCACTATGCGGAAGAACAGGATAAACCGATAGCAACTGCCACTTATTACGATTATACGGCAGAGGTAGACGGCCACCCCGTCCCCCTGGAGATTTTAGCCGAAAACGACGGGCTTACGGTAGACGATTTTAAGGCATGGTTCGCGCCGATTTTCGCCGAAACAGATAAGAAGTACCCGCAGTTCGCCGGGCTTGCTTCTGCCGTTACGATTGACTTCGCTATTATTCACTTTACAAAAAGGCGGTACTAATGGGAACACGAAGCGACAATTTGCCGAATGGCCTATATAGGGACGACGACGGAAGTATAGGGCTTATAATATGCCCCAAATGCCAGCGCGAAAACTATGCGCTTAATGTAGCCCTCGGTTATTGTACTTGGTGCGGCTACGACGCGAATAAAGATTATAACATACATAAAGATAAAGACGATGAAAGTAAAGGACATAATTAAAGACGACAAATTTAACGAGTTCTTAGGCTACGAAATAGAAGCCTATAACAACCGACCGGCTCCGCAAGAAGGTTGCAGGTATCGCCGGACACCGTACGACGCATTGAAGGATGCGGGAATATTTACGGTAGAAGGTATTAGGGAAACTTTTATAAAGGTTGCGAACCTTGAAAGCGGCCTGCCGAAGTCCCAGCGCGACGCAATAACCGGGCTTGTATTCAGAGTAGCCCAAACGGTAGTAAACTATCGTGCGAAACAAGAAGTAGAAGCTAAAAAGTAGATATTATGGGATTCAAAGCAATAAAGCAGCATTACGATATAGGGTATATCGTGGCTATATATAACGAAGAAAAATACGGCGGGGATTGTATTTGTATCGGTTCCGGGTTTGTTCACGGGCTTATAGCCATAAATATAGAAACCGGTAAAGTTTTCTATTCATCATTGGTTACGCCCGGAGAAAATAGTGAAATAGGACAGCTTGCCGCTCGTATTAAGGCAGACGAAAAAAACGGGGTACTTCGGGCCTTGATTGATGAACCGGACACCTTCGCCCGTAACCTTCCGGTATTTACTACCGAGAATTGGGCAGTAAAGGCCGAACAATGCGAGGAATACGGTTGGCCCAATACCACCCACACGGGGCGAATAATGTACGAAAATACATACTTCCGTACGCGAGCCGAAGCGTACGCCGACCTACTTAAAGATACAAAGAACGGCATAAAACATCGCTGGATTGCCAGTAGCGTACAGGACGCATTACGAAAACTTAGGCGGGCTATTTGGCTATACATGAAAACTATCGGTTATTGGGTTGCGGCCCGCACTATTGGCCGCTTCATAATGAAACGAAGCTATGGGAAGAAAAGGACGTAGACCGGGGGCTATTGATACTGCCCCCCACCTTCCCGGAACCAAAACAGCCGCACGATAACAGCCGACACCGGGAATTATGCCGATTAGCGGGGAAATGGTTACGAAAGCCAAAATTCGGCTCCAGCTACTGCCCATACGTTGCCGTAGAATTGGTAACGGCCAGCCAAGAAATCCCGGACGTTTTCGGGTGGAACTATTGGGCTACGGTTCTTATCGAAGTGAAGGTTTCGCGTTCCGACTTCTTGGCCGATGCAAAAAAGAGTTTCCGCCAGCAGCCGGAAGAAGGCGTAGGGGCCTTTCGGTACTATTGCAGTCCCGAAGGATTGATAACCGAAGTCGATTTGCCGGATAAATGGGGGCTACTTTGGGAGAAAGACGGGGTTATAACCGTCGTTAAGGATGCGGAACGCCAGCAACAAAACGCGCAAGGCGAAATAACTATCCTTGCTTCGATTATGCGCCGCGAAGGGGTAAAGCCCCGGTTATTTGATTACAGAAAGCAAAATAATGAGTATGAAGCAGAACGAAGAAACTAAGGCTTTACAGGAAGAAATAAGGACACTAAAAGCCGAAAAGAAGGAATTGGCTTGTAGGTTAAGCGGTCTTTCTTCGACGTTAATACAGGTTCTTAAAGTAAAATCCCTTAGAGGTTGCGAGGTAAAAAATTGGGTGGGATTTCAGAACGGGAACGGTACGGACGTAGGGCAAGATATAGAACGATTGATTAAGCGGGCCGAACGGGAACAGAAGTATTTATTAACGGTTAAACACGAATAGGTATGTTCGACACAGATAAAGTTATAGTAGTTGCCGACGTTACGAAGCAGCCGTATTTATCGGTCGCTCGTTTTTCGGGCGGGTGCCGGGTAAATGGCGTATTCTACGCCTATGTTCTCCAGCGCGATATTTTGGTACGCGAAGATTGGTTAAAGGCATATTCGGCTATGGATTACGACAAATTTATAGCCGCCGTTAAAACCGGAGCCAAACAGGAATTACCGACTTGCCGGACTTGTAAGCACCGCCAGCGTTGGGAATTGAACGACCATAGCACGAAGATAGTGCAAAGTTGCGCCCTTCAAAAGAGCCGAAGAACGGGTAACGGATTGAAGCGAATAAAGGTAACTAACCCGGCTTGCCGCTTATACGAAAAAGAATAAAATTTATGGGACAAAGCAAAAAAAGACATTGTTGGAGTTGCATATACCTTGAACGAGATGCAACCAGCAATAACGACCATTGCAAGTTACAGAACGTAATAAAAAGTCGCAATGCGATAGCGTGTAAAAAACATAAGATTTGGTATAAAACAAAGGTTAAATGCGACATATAGAAAGCCAAATACAGAAGGACTGCGTTACTTGGTTCCGGTTGCAGTACCCGAAAATAGGCCGCCTTCTTTTCGCGGTTCCGAACGGCGGGGCGAGGAACGCAAAGGAAGCCGCGATTATGAAGGGCGAAGGAGTAACGGCCGGGGTTGCCGACCTTATCCTACTTTACCCTTCCGGCGGGTTTCATTCCCTTTGTATCGAGTTTAAGACCCCCAGCAAAAGCAGCCGGCAGACACCCACGCAAAAGGAGTGGCAAGCGTTGGCCGAAGCGCACGGTAATAAGTACATCGTTTGCCGTTCCTTAGAAGATTTCCAGCAGGTTATACGGGCATATATCCCCCATCTATGTTGGTAACTTTTTAATTATTCTTGGATAAAGAAGCGTATTATAATAATACGCTTCTTTTATTTTTGCGTAACGCGAATATTTACACACAAATAAACGTACGCAGGTATGAAAGAAAAGATTTTACAGGCTCTTACGACCTTTAAGGGCTACTTATTCAGTTCGGACAAATGGCTACATTTAGCGGCGGGCTTTATTATCGCCTTCTTCGTGGGGCTTTTCGGTGTATTCTATGGCCTTTGCGCCGGGATTGCGGCCGCCGCCGGGAAAGAGCTTTACGACAATTTCAGCAAGAAAGGAACCCCGGAAGTTTGGGATTTCATTTTTTCGGTAGTCGGTGTACTTGCCGGTGTCCTTAACGTACTATTGGCCCGCTTAGTCTTCCACTTCATCGTGTAGAGCCTATGACACCGAAGAAGATTATAGAAGCGGATATAGCCCAACTTGTACCGGACGACGTGAATTTTAACAAGGGTACGCAGTTCGGCCAAAGTTTGATAGAAAAGAGCCTGCGCCAATTCGGGGCGGGCCGTTCTATTCTTTTGGATAAGAACAACCGTATTATAGCCGGAAACAAGACCGTAGAAAACGCCGGGCAAATTGGCTTAGAAAAGGTTTTGATAGTCGAAACCACCGGCGAAGAAATAGTAGCGGTAAAGCGTACCGACATAGATTTAGACACGCGGGAAGGGCGCGAACTTGCCTTAGCCGACAATGCGACCGGGGCCGCTAACTTGGCTTGGGACGAAGCGGCACTTACCCAAGCGTCGGATAAGTGGGATATAGCCCCCGACGATTGGGGCGTAGAATTGGAAGGCTACGGCGGAGAAGGCGGCCAAGGGGAAGAAGATACCGAAGAACAGCTTAGAAGACTTAAAGACGACTTCGTAATGCCGCCTTTTTCCGTGCTTAATACCCGTACGGCCGAATGGCAGGAACGCCGCCGCGCTTGGTTGGAAATAGGCATAAAGAGCGAGGAAGGCAGGGACGAAGATTTGACATTTGCCAAATCAGCACAACCGCCTGCCTTTTACGATACCAAAAACGCACTTCGGGAAACCTTGGGGCGGGAACCGTCTACCGATGAATTGTTAGCGGAAATGGAGAAGCAGGGAATACAAGCTATGGCGACTACTTCAATATTCGACCCCGTTCTAACCGAACTTTCCTACCGTTGGTTCAATATTGAGGGCGGCCGCATTTTAGACCCCTTCGCCGGTGGAAGTGTTCGCGGTATCGTAGCGGCAAAATTGAATATGCCGTACGTTGGTAACGACCTTCGGGAGAAACAGGTAGTAGCCAATATCGAGAACGCGAAGGAAGTATTAGGTAACATGCCGGCCGACATTGCGCCGCGTTGGACGGTTGGCGATAGTACGCAGCTTGAAGACGTGTTACAAAAGAACGGCGTTACCGGCGATTTCGATATGGTATTTTCTTGCCCGCCGTACGCAGATTTGGAAGTATATAGCAATGACCCCCGCGATATTTCCAATATGGATTACCCGCAGTTCTTGGAAGCCTACAAAGCCGCAATAAAGCAGGCTTGCGCCCGATTGAAGAACAACCGCTTTGCCGTCTTCGTAGTTGGGGATATTCGAGATAAAAAGGGCATTTACCGCAATTTCATAGGCCACACTATCGAAGCCTTTACGGAGTGCGGCCTAAGCTACTATAACCATTTGATTTTAGTAAACCAGGTAACAAGCCTTGCTATCCGGGTTCGCAAGCAGATGAACACGGGCCGCAAAATTGGCAAGCTACACCAAAACGTATTAGTCTTTTGCAAAGGTTCGGTAGAAGAAACGGTAGACCAATTCGAAGAAGTGCAGGTAACGAAGGCCGTAGAACAGTTCAATAAGACCCGCGCGAATAGCGGCCTTCACGACGACGTATTGGTATTCTACAAAGGCGACCCGAAGGCGATTAAAGAAGAATTTGGAGAATTACACGCGGGGGACGATTTACCGCAATAAGTAAGTAATGGGAAGACCGACGAAATACAATAAGAAGATAGCCGAAAAGATATGTTCGCTTATCGCTACCGACACCTATACGGTGGCGGAAGTATGCCGTATGGTTAAAATTTCCGATTCTACTTATTACGATTGGATTACCCGGTTTCCGGAGTTTTCGGAGAATATAAAAAAGGCCGAAGCGGAACGTATGGCCTTCTTCGTAGCCGAAGCGAAAAAAAGCCTTCTACGAAAGATACAAGGGTACACGGTGCAGGAAAAACACATCACTACGGTAGGTTCCGGCAAGTACGACATAAACGGCAAGGAGATACCGCGAATAAAGGAACAAAAGATAGTCGATAAACACTACCAGCCGGACACGGCAGCGATAATCTTTACACTAACCAACGGAGAGCCGGAGAATTGGAAGAACAGGCAGAACAACGAGGTAACAGGCAAGGACGGTAAGGACTTATTCGGGCAGCTTACCGACGAAGAATTAGACGCACGTATAGCCGAATTGGAAAAGAAATTAGATAAATGACGCGCCAAGAGAAAATAGAGTATATAGCCGCATTGCGGGAAAGGTTGATACGCGAAGCACGTACCGACCTTTTGCCGTTTACCCGTGCTACTATGCCTACTTTCGACCCTGCTGAATTTCATGTACGATATTACCACGTTCTAACCTTATTCGCGGAAGGGAAGATTAAAAAGCTAATGGTATTCATGCCGCCCCAGCACGGCAAAAGCGAAGGTTCTACGCGCCGCCTTCCGGCTTATATACTTGGCCGGAACCCGGACAATAAAATAGCCGTCGTAAGCTATTCGGCACCGAAAGCCCGTAAGTTCAACCGCGAAATACAGCGCATTATAGACACGCCGGAATATGCCGAGATATTCCCGGAAACGCGCCTTAATTCATCGAACATTACGACCGTTGCCGGTGCATGGCTTCGCAATGCCGACGAGTGCGAAATAGTAGGACACCGGGGCGGTTTTAAGACCGTCGGCGTAGGTGGCCCGCTTACGGGCGAACCGGTAGATACCCTGATAATGGACGACATTTATAAGGACGCTAAAACGGCGTGGTCGGCAGTTGTTCGGGAAGCTATCGAAGATTGGTACGATACGGTTGCCGAAACCCGATTACACAACAATAGCCAGCAGCTTATAGTATTTACCCGCTGGCACGAAAAGGACTTAGCCGGCCGCCTATTGGAGCAGCAAGGAATATACGACCCGGTAAACAATCCGAACGGGTGGGTAGTAGTAACCTACCAAGCGATTAAGAAGGGCGCACCTACCGAATACGACCCGCGCGAAGAAGGTACGGCACTATGGCCCGAACGCCACAACTTAGAAAAGTTGGAAGCCATACGCACCCGAAACCCGCACGTATTCGAAAGCCTTTACCAGCAAGACCCCAAACCTTTGCAGGGCCTTATGTACGAAAATCCTTTTAAGGAATACGACATACTGCCGGCCACCAAGCTACGGAAGGTTAAGAACTATACCGATACGGCGGACGAAGGCGCGGATTTCCTTTGCTCGATAACCTACCTTGAAACCGAGATAGGAAACTTTATTTTGGACGTGCTTTATACGGCTAAACCTATGGAGTACACCGAACCCAAAACGGCCGAAATGCTAACCAAACACGCGGTAGAATTGGCCGTAGTAGAGAGCAACAACGGCGGCCGGGGCTTCGCGCGTAATGTAGAGAAACAAGCCCGGTTAATGGGTAACAACAAAACCCGTATTAAGTGGTTCCACCAAAGCCAAAACAAAGCCGTACGCATATTTACGCATAGCGCGGAAGTGCAAAACCTTACCTATTTCCCGCGCGGGTGGGCGCAAATGTGGCCCGATTTCTACCAAGCCCTTACGCACTATATGAAGGTTGGCAAGAACGCCCACGATGACGCGCCGGACGCATTGACCGGAACCGTAGAGCAACGGCCAATTACAGGTAAGAAAAGCGCGGCCGGATATTTCGCATAATGTTTAACTATCAATAGACAATAAAATGAACAGCAAGCAGATTAACGAACTTTTGGCGAGCGAGAACCATAGTACCGCTATTGCCGAATTGAAGAACGGACGTAATGCGACCGAGCCGAACGCGGCCGAATATATCGCCCAGCTTGACCCCCAAGGCCACGACGTAAACGACCCGGTAAAGCGTAGGGATAAGAAGGTAAAAGTAGACCTTTCCGACTTCGATATAAACGACGAAGAAAAGAAGAACATAAAGACCGTTACCAATGGCGACGGGGAAACCGAAAACTTCCGTATCGAGCCGGTAGCCCGCGTAGCCTTGGCGATTCAGAAACTTATAGTAAAGCGGGCCGTAGCCTTCACGTTTGGAAACCCCGTAATTCTTAATGCGGAACCGGAAGAAGGCACCAAGGAAGCCGACGTTTTGAAGGCTGTAAAGCGTGTTTTGTTCGATAACAAAAGCCGCACCCTTAACCGAAAGGTAGCGCGGGGTATGTATAGCAGTAAGGAATCGGCCGAACTTTGGTACCCGGTGGAGAAACCGACGAAAAACTACGGCTTCGATTCAACGCACAAACTTCGGGTAGCCATTTTTAGCCCGTTGTTCGGCGATAGGCTTTACCCCTACTTCGATGAAACGGGCGATATGGTAGCTTTTTCCCGCGAATACGTCGTAAAGGATAGCGCGGGGGTAAAACATACCTATTTCGAAACCTATACCGATACCGAAATACGGAAATGGACGCTTACCAGCAACCAATGGCAGTTATTGGACGGCTACCCCAAGAAGAACCAAATAGGCAAAATCCCGGTTATCTATGGCCGCCAGCCCGCCGTAGAATGGGAAGACGTGCAGAACCTTATAGACCGCTTGGAAAAGTTGCTTTCTAACTTCGCCGATACCAACGACTACCACGCAAGCCCGAAAATCTTTACTACGGGTACTATTTTGGGTTGGGCCAAGAAGGGCGAAAGCGGGGCCGTTATCGAGGGCGAAGAAGGCGCGACCGCACAATATCTAAGCTGGGCGCAAGCCCCCGAAAGCGTCAAATTAGAGATAGAAACCCTTTTGCGTATGATTTACACCATTACGCAAACGCCGGATATTGCTTTCGATTCGGTAAAGGGTATCGGGGCCGTTTCGGGTGTAGCCTTGAAGTTGCTATTTATGGACGCGCACCTAAAAGTACAGGACAAATGCGAGGTGTTCGACGATTATTTACAGCGTCGATTAAGCGTAATACAGGCGTTTTTAGCACAAATGAACGCCAAGGATAAGGCTTTTGTAGACGCTTGCGGTAGCCTTATTATCGAACCCGAAATAGTGCCGTTTATGATTGAGGACGAAGCCGCGAACGTAAACCTTCTTCTTTCGGCCACCGGTCAGAAGGCTATTTGTTCGCGGAAGACGGCCGTACAACAGTTGGGCTGGGTAAACGACACGGACGCAGAGATAGAACAGATAGAAGCCGAAGAAAGCGCGGCTTCCTATTCGTCTATTTACGAACCCACCGTATAACTACTAACCAAGTATCTAATTAAGATATGGGTAACATAGTAGCAAAATTCGACATAGATAAGCTATTTGCAGGCGTTTACGAAGCGGTAGACATCATAACTGCCACCGTTGTAGACGCTATGCAAATGGCTTGTTTAGAGGTTACGCAGAACGCTAAACTATTGAACACTTACAAAGACCGAACGCACCTATTACGTTCGTCGATTGGCTTTGTTATCTACAATCACGGCGAAAAGGTAGCGGAAAGTTTCGGTTCTACCGGCGGGGAGAAAGGAAGCGAAGGCGTAGAAAAAGGTAAGCGTATGGCGGAAGAAGCGGCAGCACAATACCCGAACGACATAGTAGCGGTTATCGTTGCCGCCGCCGATTATGCCCTATACGTTGAAAGCAAGGGGTACGACGTAATTAGCGGCCCTTGCAGCGAGTTAAACGCAATTTTAAGTAAGTATATCCAAATTGCAATAGAAGAACTTAGGGCGTAATGGATAAAAGGCAAGAAGTTATAAAATATATAGCAAGCGTAGAAAAGCAACTTTACGCCTTGTTTGGCAATACCTATCACGCGGCCCTAAAACTTACCGAGGTTAGGAAAGCGATAGAATCGGGGGCTTCTTTTACCTGGAAAGGGAACCCGGCCGCCGAACGCAAGTTAGACCGGTACCTAAAAGACCTTAGCAGCAAAACAGCCCTTATTACCAAGAACGGAATTATAGGAAGTTGGGACAAAGGAGAAGCACGGGTAAAGGAACAGGTGTTAGAAGTATTCGGGAAGACTTCGACGCGGCGGAAAGAAACTACCGACATTTGCGAACAGGCAGTAAAGGCACACCGGGCCAAAGGAGCAACGGGCCATGCCTACGCCAATGCCAGCCGCGAGGGTATGAACCTATCTACCCGTGTTTGGAATTTGACGGCGAAGGCGAAACAAGAACTTGAAATTATCATACAAAACGGCATACTTGAAGGGAAAAGCCCGGAAGAAGTAAGCCGTAGCCTTCGCGGGTACTTGAACAATCCCGACGCGCTTTATAGACGGGTTCGCAACAAGGAAACCGGGGAACTTGAATTAAGCCAAGCGGCGAAACAGTACCACCCCGGCCAAGGTGTATATAGGTCGGCGTACAAGAACGCCCGCCGCCTTGCCGTTACCGAAATGAACGCCGCCTACCGCCGTGCAGAGTGGGAAAGCTACCAAAATAACCCCCTTATTATCGGGTACGAAATTCGGTTGAGCAATAACCATACGGTAGTAATTAACGGTAAATTACGAACCTTATACGATATTTGCGACGTATTAGCCGGTCGATACCCTAAAACTTTCCTTTGGACGGGTTGGCATCCGCATTGCCGTTGCGAAATGGTGCCTATCTTTATTTCGGAAAGCGATTTTAGGGAACGAATAAGGGCACGTAAGGCCGGAAAGTTGAAGGATTGGAAACCGAACCCCCAGCGCACCGTAACGCAGGTTCCGAAAGCCTTGACCGATTGGATAGCCAAAAACGAGGAACGCTCGAAAGGTTGGAAGACCTTACCGTACTTTGTTCGGGATAACCGTAAAAGTATAGGCACGTTGCCGGTAAACACCTACACCGCCGAAGAACGGAAGTTTACGAGAGCAAGAAGCACAGCCGAAGCAATGGAACGGGCAACGCAATTGCTTAGTACGCTTTACCCGGATATTCAGAATACAGAACTTGCGGCCCTTCATCACTACACCCAGCAAGGCGGGAACTACCGGCAGCTTAATAAGCAGTTGGATAAAGGCACCCTTACCGACTTTAACAAGGCTTCGGCTTCCCTTATGGCTAAGGCGTTGGAAGAATTGCCGAAGTATCGGGGAACCGTCTACCGAGGCGCGATTATGAAGCGGAAGGATTACGAACGCCTTTACGCTGGCAGGGACGAAATAAAACACGCTATTTTCACTTCATCGACGAAGACCCCGGCCGTAGCTTGGCGATTTGCCAGCTATCGGGATTTGAAGAAGTCGGAAGTACGGATACTTTTTGAGATTCAGAGTAAAAACGGCCGCGACATATCCGATATTTCGGAATTTAACGGTAAATTTGCTACCGAAGACCAGCAGGAAGTATTATTTACTAACGGTACCAAGTTTAAGATAGTAAGCACCGATACGGATTTGTTCGGCACTATTTACGTTAAAATGCGGGAATTATGACAGACGAAGAGAAATTAAAAGCCCTTGACCCGAAGAACCCGTTTACACAGGCTATAAAGGATTGGGCGAATACCCCGGAAGCAGAGCGGCAAAAGTTTTACGAGCGGAACGCGGCCGCTATTGACCGTTGGCAGGCAGAAACCGACGCAATGGCGGAAGACGACGATACAGACGAAAAGAAGGAGTAGCACCGCGCTACTCCTTCCTTATTTTTCCCAAATTTCCATTTTACGGCGTTCTGTTTGGCGGACGGGTATTTAATACTACACAAAGACGATGCACGAAAATAGGGGCGTTTCTCGGCATTAAAAAGGCTCCTTTGTTTTAGATAGCAGTTTAAGCAAGCGTTCGTTATATTCCGAATCTTCCCCGAATACACCAATAGCCACTCTTAAAACCCGGATTTCGTTTTCCCTATCCTTTTGTCGTCGATATATAATTTTCAACCTATCGTATGCGTGGCGACCGTTGGAACGCATCGCTATATTTTCTTCGTAGACTTTTACCGCGTCTTCTATATTCCCTTCCTTTTCGTACCTAATGCCAAGCAAATTTAGCTTTGCGCTTCTTTGTATTGAATAATCCAGCCGTCTACCTTTTGCAATGTTATTAAGTGCTTGGTAATAAATATTTCTATCTATTGTAACGTATTTGTTCCCTAATTGTTTAGCTTTGAAAGCCAAACGAGAAAGGCCGACTTCTTCCCCAGCGTAAACGATGTTTTGAGCCGATAAAAAAGATACAGGTACTTTTATTTCGTCTTTGTGGGCTTCGATATTAGAAGGAGTAGCCTCGGTGTTGCCACAAAATAGCTTTTTTATCCATTTCATACTATTGCTTTACGAAAATGTACGGTAACGATAAATCGGGGTCGTGAAGGTTCATTTTCGTATCGCTTTTTATCGAAAGCGCGAATTTCTTGTATAGCTTCTTGGTGGAAGTCCGGTATAGGCGTAGTTCATCGGCCGCGTTAGAGAGCCAATAAAAACACGGTACGTCTTCGTACCCCTCGCTATGGTAAACCAATTCGCCGAAGGCAGAGAAAAGCAAGCGTTCGCCTTCGATAAAGTCGTTTTCGTAGATTTCTACGGGCTTATTGTTTTGGGTTCCGAATATGATTTTATCCGGGTCGGGTTGCAATTCGGCACCGGGATAGTCGCCAAGGTTGGAAAATTGCGTATCGGCCCAAGTCCCATTAAATACGGATAAGGCTTTTTCTTGTTGTTCTGTGTAACTTCTTCCGGGGTCTTCATCTTTGGAACAACCGGCAAAAGCCACTACACAGGCCAAAAGGCAAAAGTAAATTTTCTTCATATCGAAAACTATTATTACCCCAAGGCCCGAACAGGCATTACACAAATAAAAAAGCGTGGGCCTTTCTTGGTTTACAAGTTTGAGGCATCGCCAAACGCCCACCGTAAAATAAACCATAACCCACGCTTAGCGATATATCGAACAATGATATACAGCAAGCAGGCGTTAATAGGTCTATCTATTACGGTTTGTTAATTGGCGATTTTCAAACTTAGATACCTATACGCTTTTACAAGCGTCCCCGGATTTCTCCCCGGAAACATTGCAAATATACTGCAAAAACACTAAACAACACTATTTTACGGCATAAAATCGCGCAAAGAGCAAGGCAGGGGCAACCCAGCCCCTACGCAGGAGCAGACCAGCACCAGCCCGGCGGCAGGCTTGGGGCTATTGTACTTCGGAATCAGATAGTTACGTTTGCTTTATTGCTTAATATCTTATAATACAATTATTTGCGGTTATGCGAAATTCATGCGTAAGCCATAGCCCAACCCCTAACCAGCCCCAAGCGAGGGGTTTATTTTGGGCCGCGCAACCTTCATTTATCAAACTATTATAAATAACTAAATATCAATTATTAAGGCACACACAAACAAGGAGCTTGCCAGCTCCTTGGCAGGGGGCTACTTAGCCCCTGTGGATAAATATAAGGATAAAGATATATATAGAGAGAAAGAGGGTGTAGGGGGAAAGAGAGGGAAAACGGGCTTTCGACTTGCGCCCCGAACTACCAACATTACCGGGCAGCTTGCAACATTAACTACCAACATTACCGGAATGTTGATAGTAACCGCCGCTATGTTGGTAGTTCCGCCGGCAGAATGTTGATAGTAACACAGCGGTAACAAAATTCCCATATTTCTACTTATTCACGAAGGGCCGGATAACCGACGAAGCAAGAATACCCGTTTTTGCCCTTTCTCGTGCCCGCCATTCGATTTTATGCGGTTGGCTGGTAATTTCCTTGTTTGGATAATAAAACGGCCTAAAATCGCCTTCTTTTGCTATCTTTCGTACTGCATTGCTATTTGTTCGTGAAATTATCTTTTCAACTATCGAGGCAACCAAAGACCACCCCAGCCCCTTATAGGCCCATACGGTTGAATTGTTGAAACGAGTGTAGAGAACTTGCAACGCTATACAAATATTCGTATTACTATAATACGTTTCTTTGTTGCAGGTTTAATTAAATCACAAAAATCAAAATGGAACTAAACGAAATTGTAGCACTACTTGAAACACAGTTTCCGGGCGTGCGAAAAGACGGGCTTAACCAGCTTGCGCGAGTTATCGCCATGCAGGTTAATACCAAGGAAGAAGCTACCGGTATCGTAGGTAAACTTACCGCCGAAGCCGTAGCGAAGTTTGTAGCGGATTGGCGCAAAGACGCGGACGCGGAAATAGACAAAGCGAACAAAACGCGCGAGGACAACCTGCGTAAGAAGTACGACTTTGTAGAAAAGAAACCGGAAGAAGGCGGTACCCCACCCGCACCGGCCGGAACCTTGGACGCTGCAACCGTGCAAGCAATGATTACGAACGCCGTAAAGGAAGCTACTAAGGGCTTGCAGTCCGAAGTAACGAGCCTTCAAAGCGCGGCCGTAACCGCCAACCGCCGGGAAACGCTTGTTAAAGAGCTTGCCGACGTACCCGAAGCCTATAAAGCAAAGGTTCTTAAAGATTTCGACAGAGTAGCCAAACTTGGCGGCTTTGCCGACGAAAACGCCTTTAACGAGTATCTGACCGAAACCAAGAACGACGTAGCAGCCTTCGGCCAAGAGTTGGCAGACCGGGGCCTAAGCCTTCACGAAAAACCGGTACTTGGTTCCCCCAACAAGGACGGAGTAAGCGCGGGCGTAGAAAGCTACATACAGGCAAAGGCCGCAGAAGCCGCAAATAAGGGCTTGGGCGGCAAAGAGGTTTAACGCTAAAAAACTTTCGAAATGCTTAAAATCGACAGGAAAAAGGATAACCGCGTAATTCGTGCGTTTACCCACAAGGTCGCCGACATTCCGAACGGTATTACCGTTTCTGCCGACGACCTTACGCAGAAAGTTCTGCACGAAGGTACGCCGGTTGGCAAAGATGAAAACGGGCCTTATCATGTAGTGAAAGTAGCCGTTCTTACCGACGACGCTACGAACTCCGCTACCACCTACACCGTAAAGAAAGGCCATAACTTCAAAGTCGGCGACGTGCTTATGCTGGCTCCCGGCGGGGCGGCCTACGCTATTACCGCTATCGCCACAAATAGCGGCGACGGCAGCAAAGACGACCTTACAGTAGGTACAACCCTTGGAGTTGCCGCAAAAGCCGGCGATTCGCTTTACCTCGCAGCCGAGGCCGGGGCTTCGGGGGCAGCCTTCAAATACGCACCGGTAGCCCTTGTGGGCGAAAGTTACGACGTGGACGCGCTTAGCAACCATATCGTAAACGCTTGGACTATTGGGCAGATTCGGGAAAGCAATATCCCGCCTATCGGTGCCGAAGTGAAAGCCAAACTTACCGGTATTCAGTTTATCTAATTTAATCGGGAAAAGTTATGCAAAGGAGCTTAATGATTGGCATTACCGAAAAGGATATGCAGGCTGTAGTTAATACCTACGACCTTAACCCGTATTACTATCCTACCTTGTTCCCTTTGAAGGAGAATTACACGATGACGTGGAAAGCCCTTGAAACGCAGGTAGGGTTAAAGATTGCCGGCGACCTTGTAGCTCGCGGCGCAAGTATCAACAAAAAGACCCGCGAAGCTATTGCGCGTATTCAAGGCGATATTCCGAAGGTGGCTATTAAGCGCACCAAGGACGAAAACGAGCTTAACGAATACGAAATTATGGTCGCCATGACTTCCGCGAACCCCGACCTTCGGGCGTTGGTAGAAGCGTGGGCCGAAGATACGCAATTTTGCTGGGACGGCGTAGCGGCCCGTTTGGAATGGATTGCGTTGCAGTCTATTTCGTTGGGCAAAGTAACGCTTACTAACGAAAACAACAATAGCGTAATTACCGAGTACGACGTAGATTATCAAATCGACGCAACGCAGAAGGTCGGATTTCAGACCGGCTCGGCCGCTTGGAACACCACCGGCGCGAAACCGTTTAGCAAGGACTTTAAGGCTATCGTAGCTAAGGCCAAGAAGAAGGGTATTAGATTGAAGTACGCCTTTATGAACCTTGACACCTTCTCGCTTATGGCTCAGACCGAGGAAGTAGTAAAACTTTCCGCTTCGTTCGCGGCTAACGCCTTGAACATCGCACAAACGCCGAGCTTGGAACAGGTAAACGCAGCTATGAAGGGTTTGGCGTACTTGCGTGGCTTACAGGTCGTAGTTATCGACCAAGATATTACTATTGAGAAGGACGACGGAAGCCGCCCGTTCAGTGGAAACCCGTTTGCCGACGACGTAGTAATGTTCAGCGAAAGCAAGGTACTCGGTTCGACCTATTGGAAGAAGCCGGCCGATATGAACCTTAAAGGTTCCGTAGCAATCAAAGCTATGAACGGACACACCTGCGTAAAGAAGTATTCCACCGAGGAACCTATCGAAGAAGTTACCGTAGGAATTGCAAACGCTTTCCCGGCTTGGCTTTCTTCGGGCCGTTCCTTCCTTATGGACACTTCTAACAGCACCTGGACACACTAACCGGAAAGGGACGGCCGGCAACGGTCGCCCCTATCCTAATACCCTTACCCGATGACTTACAAAGAATGGATTACTAAGACGGTCGGCAAATTCCAGCTATCGGCGGACGACGTGGATTTGATACTTTGCAACCAAAGCGGACTTATCCCCGACCCGGACGCACCGGTAGACGTGCGGAAGGCTAAAACGGCCATTTGCCGAGAGTTTACAACGCTTATCCCCCTTGCCAATATCGGAGAAGGCGGGTATTCCATTAGTTGGAATTGGGACGCTATCAAACTTTGGTATAACGCGACTTGCACGGAATTAGGCATTACGCCGGCCGGCAAGCCCAAAATTCGGAACAAAAGCAACGTATGGTAACGACTTCCTACCAATACCCGCAATACTTGTACGCCTTGCAGCACGACGGCGAAAGCGTCCAATTACCTAACGGTTCTTGGGAAACGCCCGCCGCCGCATGGGAGTTAAAAGCAGTTTGCCGGGAAGAAACCAACGGTAAAGGTTCGACAATTCAGACCGCCGACGGAGAAACCCGCGTATTCGCTTCGCTTATCCAGCTACCGAAAGGTACGGCCAAAATTCCCGAAGGCACGCAGGTAATTGTAACGCGGGAGAAGGTAGACGTTAGCCAGCTTTCGAATACCGAGTTTGTAGAAGCAGCCAAAGCAACGGGCTTAGTTGTAGTAACCGGAACTTGCGAAAAGTTCGACCTCGGCCGGCTTCATTGCCGGTTATGGATTTAACACAAAGAGGTATGCAGAGTATAGAAACCGATGATATTCTTTTTGAGATTCTGAACGCTTCGGCCGAATTGAAAGCGGCCCTTAGCGGCGGAATATTCGTGCAGGGAGAACGGCCGGATAATTCCGGGAAGGAAGACGTAGTAATTAACAACCTATTCCTAAACCACGAAGTACCGCAAACCGGAACTTCAAACGTAAATATCCACGTCCCCGACAAAAAGGAAAGGATAGGCCGAACCGAACAATTTAAGGCGCATAGGGAGCGAATACGCGAACTAACGGCTATTGTTCTATCGGTTCTAAAATCGGCGAACATTACCGGGCTGACTATTCGGGTTTCTACGGAAGCCATAATTAAAGAACCGGGCATTAACGAGCATTACAACAACTTGCGGGTAGAATGGAATATACAACGAACTAATTAAAATTTACGACAATGGCAGCAAAGAAAACTTATACTATCGGTCTTTCCAAGATTGAGGTAGGAGCAATTGCCGAGGACGGCGGTATGGGCGAAACCTTGGACGTATTGGGTTATACCTACCAAGACACCTGCACGATGACGCAGGAAGACCCGGAAACAACCGACCACTACGCCGAAGAAGTGGACGACCCCGTAATAAGCATTAGCCGGGGCGGAAAAACGAACTTCAACTTTTCGATTATGAACCCTTCGGTTACGGTTCTTGCCGACCTTTTGGGCGGCGTAGGTACCCCCGGCACGGGTTCAACGCCGGATAAATGGGAAGCTCCGGATAAAATCCCCGTAGTCGAAAAGTCGGTACGCATTACCCCGGAACAGGGCCTTAAATTCGAGATTCCGCGCATGAAACTCGTAAGTAAGATTAACGCAACTTTCAGTAAAAGCGGTATTCTTCTTATCGAGGTTGCCGGTACCGTATTGCAGCCGACCAAAACGGGAACTAAGAAAATAACCGCTACGCTTATGACCGCCGCAGACGTGCAGGCATAACGCGGGGAAAGCCTTACTTTAACCCGAAAGCCCCCAAATGAAAGTTTCGGGGGCTTTCTTGATTTAACGACGATATGAACGACGATACGATAAGAGAAAAAACGGATTTAGAGTTAGAGCGCGAAGAACTTAACCTTTTGGTAAAGCAAGGTATAAAGTTCAGCGTTACGCATAAAATCCGCCGGCATAAAAAAGGCGTTAAAGGATTCTTCCAACGTCCCGAAGTAATTACGGTAAAGGAAGACTTCGAAATACAGGAACCTACGCTTTCGGTTCTTGACAGACTTAGCGCGATATGGGTAGAAATGGGCTTAGACGAAAAACGGCTTACAGCCGGCGGAACGGAAACCTTGGCGGAAGCGAAGCGCATAGCCAAAGATAACGCCGCACGTATGGCCCGAATAATCGCTATTGCCGTATTGGGCGAAGATTACCACGTTACCGAAGTTTGCGCGGGTGGAAGGGTAAAAAAATACAACGACGATAAGGAGTTAGACCGGCTTACGGCCCTTTTCTTCCACACTATTAAACCTTCCAAATTGGTAGGACTTTCCGAAGCCGTAACCAGCGTAAGCAACTTAGGGGATTTTATAAACTCTATGCGCTTGATGAGCGGCGCAAGAACGACCCAACCGAGGACGGAGCGCATAGAGTAATAGGGCTTAATAGTCCTTACGGCCGCCGGGGTTCGATTTGCGCCCACCTTGGCTGGACTTGGGATTACTTACATCACGGCGTAGCTTGGGCCGTTGTTCAACGGTTGTTAATCGACGCGCCGCGCATGGCCGACGACGAAGACGGCAATACAGCGGGCAACACGACAACCAAGATAACCAGCGAGAACGCCGAAAGTATTTTACAACAAATAAATAGCATTATCCGATGAATATAAAAGGCGGTGCCTTGGAGTTCGATATAATTGCGAATAACGGGCAAATAAATAGCGCATTGGCCGAAACCAAAAGGCGCGTACAGGGTTTCACGGACGCAACCGTAGAAGGCGGCGACCGTATGGAAGCCGCGTACAGAGAAGCCGCCGCACAAATTGAAGCGGCGTTTAAGGATATAGACACTATGGCCGCAATCCATAGTAACGCAATCGCCGACCTTGAAAAAGAGTACGCCCGCTTGGGCGAAGCGGCCGGGGCCGCCTTTATGAAAGGCACCGCCAAGGGGGACGAAGAATATAGGGCATTAACGGCCAAACAACAGGCTATAAAAGACGAAATAGCCCAGCGGAAAGCACTTTTGCAGGAAGTGGCGAACACGGCGGACGCTTTACAGAAAGAAGAACAAACCTTAAACGAGAATAAGGCCAAGGTAGAGCAAAACGCGAAGGCGAAAGGCATGTTACGAACGCAAGTTATGAACCTTAAAAATTCACTTGCGGAAATGGAACAGAACGGGAAGCGTAATACGGACGAATACCGGGCTATGCAGGCGGAATTAGGCCGTTTGGCGGACGCTATGGCCGACGCAAATACGCAGGCTAAAATTATGTCCGACGACTACCAAAATATGAATACCGTATTAGAGGTAATGGGCGGTATAAGCGGGGCTTTTTCGGCCGCGCAGGGTGCGGTAGGACTGTTTGCCGGGGAAAATGAAAACTTGCAAAAGATTATGGTTAAAGTTCAGTCCCTTATGGCTATAACCATAGGCTTACAGCAGGTAGCCAAAACCTTAAACAAGGATTCATATACCCAGCTTGTATTAGTTCGCAAGGCGAAAGAATTACTTACCGTAGCGGAAACGAAGTTTGCTACGGCTTTGGGTATTTCCAACGTAGCGGCAAAGGCGTTAATGGCGACCTTAACCCTTGGCCTTTCAGTAGCGATTACCGCTGCGATAGCCTTAATTTCCAAATTCATATCCAAGAATCGGGAAGCAAAGAAGGCGCAAGAAGAATTTAATAACAAAGTGGTAGAAGCTGCCGCCGAACCGGTTACAGCAATTACCGAGCTTTCCACCGCATGGAACCGGCTGGGTAACGATATGGCCGCTAAAAACAAGTTTATCGAAGACAATAAAGACCGCTTCGAGGACTTGGGATTTTCCATTAAGACGGTTAAAGAAGCGGAAGACTTGTTAGTAGCTAATAAGTCGAAGTTTATAGAAGCCTGCTTAGAACGGGCCAAAGCGTTAGCCGTACAGGAATTGGCCGTAGAGAAATACAAGGAAGTATTAAAAGCCCAGCAGGAATTAGAAGCTACTCCGAAAGCGTATGTATCGAAGAAGGGAACATATAAGGACGGTTACGGCGTAGAGCGTAAAGGCGTTATAATTGAAAAATCCCGCGATTGGAAAAAGGCCGAAGATGCCGTAGCGAAAGCGGAACGGGAATATAACGCCTTGATAAACCAGCAAGTAGAATTTACCGCAAAAGAACGCGAAATTTTGGATTCTATCGGGGGCGGTGCGGATAAAGTGGCGGAAGGCAGTATAGAAGCTCTGGAAAAGACTATTTCAAAGTTGCGTGCAAAGTATAAGGAAGCTACCACCGATAAGGAGCGGGCCGAGTTATTGGCGAAAATCAAAGAACAGGAAGCGTTACTTAAAAAAATGGATTTATCCGGCACGTCTTCTAAGACTACGCAAAAAGACCCGTTTACGGAACAATTGGAAGCCCGGAAAAAGAAATATACGGAGTATTACAATTGGGTAAATTCCAAAGACGAAGTAGTACGCAATGCCGCAAAAGCCGAGTTCGCCGGGTTGCTGAAAGAAGGAAGTAGCTATTTGGATTATTTACAGAAGCAGCGCGACCAGCTTATTAAGGCTATCGGAAGCGGAACGGCCACAAAGACACAAGCCGAAGAATTGCAGAAGCTAAATAACGCCATAGCCAACGAAACGAAGGAAACCGTTTTAGCCGGATTCGAAAAGGAGCTTAAAGAACAACTTTCCGGGGCACGTTCCATTTTGGAAATGGTTAATATCTTGGAAGAAAAGCGTAAGGCTTTGACCGGGGACGGTTCCGACCTTGACAAAGGTAAAAGCGACATTATTAAGAAGCAGCAGGAAGACGTAGAGCAAAAGGCCAAAGACCGGACAAAAGCCCTATTATCCGAATATGCGGACTATTTGGGTAAGAAGATAACCTTTGAAGCCAACTACGCCGAAAATAGCCGCCTTCTTAACGAGCAATTGGCGAAGGCCAAGACGGACGACGAACGCCGTATAGCCTTGGAAGCCTTGGCGAATTTGGAGAAAGAGCGCAAAAAATACGCAAAAAGTTCGGGGAACGAAGACTACGACGCATTGGTAGAGGAATACAAAACATATCAGCAAAAATGCGCCGATATTTCCGCGCAATACGACGAAAAAATAGCATTGGCAACCCAGCAGAATAACGAAGAATTAGTAGCGAAATTGCAGGAAGCCAAGAATAAGGCCCTTTCGTCCGCAGCGTTGCAGGAATTGACCGATTCCGGGGCTTGGGAGCAACTTTTCGGGAACCTCGACGACCTTACTACGGCGCAAATACAGGCCCTTATAGATAAAATCGAAGCGCAAAAGGCCCAATTAGGCGTAGAACTTAACCCGCAAGACTTAGACGTAGTTTTAAGCAAGTTGCGGGAAGCCAAGGACGAAATACAGACCCGCAACCCGTTTAAGGCCCTTTCTACGGCTTTGAAGGACTATAAGAAGGACGCAAGTAAAGCGAACCTATCCGAAGTATTCAAAGGCGTAGGGGCTACGGCCGATTTGGTAAAAGGTTCGTTCGACGCGGTTACGGGTGCTATTGAGAAAATGGGAGGTTCTATGGACGACGAAACCCAAGCTATTTTAGGGGACGTAGGCGGAATTGTGGACGGAATAGGGCAAATGGCACAGGGGTACGCAACTATGAACCCGGCCCAAATGATACAGGGAGCCGTAGGTATGCTAACTTCCGTCTTTGACCTGTTCAACTCCCGCGACCGTAAGGCCGAACGAGCCATTAAGAAACACGCTGCTGCCGTCGAAGAATTGGAACGCGCCTACAAAGCACTTGAACACGCCGTAGATAAGGCGTTAGGCGAATCGGTTTACGATAACCAAAAGGCCCTTATTAACAATATGCGCGAACAACGCGCGCACTTGCGGGCTATGTGGGAAGCGGAAGAAAGCAAGAAAAAAACCGATAGTGGTAAGGTAAACCAATATAAGGAGCAGTACGAAGAATTAGGCCGCCAAATCGAAGACACCATAGCCGAAATTACGGAAAGCGTAACGCAGACTTCGGCAAAGGACTTGGCTACGCAATTGTCCGACGCGATAGCCGAAGCCTACTCCGACGGCTTCAACAGCGACAAAGTAAAAAGCGCGATTGAAAAGGTTACGAACCAGGTATTAGGTAATGCCGTAAAGAACGCCTTAAAAAAACAATTCCTCGAACAGCAGCTACAAAATGCCGTAAAGCAGTTGCAGCGCGATATGGGTTTTAACGATGAAGGCGGCGGTTCCTTCGACGGCTTGACCCCGGAAGAACAGCAACGGTTTAAGGATAGAGTAAAATCAATAGCCCAAGGGTACGCCGAAGCCTTGAAGTTGTACGAAGATTTGTTTAAGGACTTGGACGATAACGGCGACCCTACTACGAGCCTATCCGGTGCAATTAAGGGAGCCAGCCAAGAAAGTATAGATTTATTGGCCGGACAAACGAACGCCGTACGTGTAAACCAAGTGCAGGAAATAGAAATCTTGCGCCAGCAGCTTATACACCTTGCCAACATCGACGGCAAATTAAGCGTATCGAACCGGCACCTTGAACAGATAGAAAAGAATACTTCGGGAAGCGCGTCCGACCCGTTACGGGCGCAAGGAATAACAATGTAGCGATATGGAAGTAAATAAACGATTGGCCCGCGACGCCAAAAAGAAAGGCATTTGCGAAGAATGGTACGGCCGCCTTATAGATACCAAAGGGAAAGACGAACTTATTAAAATGTACCTTGAAGGTATCGACTTTTGCCTAAGCAACGAGTACCCCAGCAACGAATTTATACGCCAGCACTTCGTAGGTACTTGCGAAGCCTACGGCGTGTTCCTCGACCAAGCTATTACGGCAGGAAACTTCCGGCACGTAGTAGCCCTTGGCCGTTGCGAGGGTACCGCCACTTACGACGGTTGGAACGTAGGGCAGGTATTCGCAAAGCACCAAAGCCGGTTAAAGGTTCTTGCTACCGGTAATTCCTTCGTAATGGTAGACGTATTCGACGATACCACCGTAGAAGTAGAAGCACGGGATAACGCGAAGATTTGCGTAAACCACTACGGCGGGAACTTGACGACTACCACCGGCGACGGCGAAGGTAACGCGATAATAAAAGTTATTCGAAAAACGACTAAAACGTATTGATATGGCAGACGAAAGTAACATTATCCTAAATATGCCCTTCGATGAAGCGGCCGGTTCTACCATTGCTTACGATTACAGCAAGACACGGGCGGACGGTACGGTAGTAGAAGCAGATTTTACCGGCGGAAAGCAAGGCAATTGTATAAAGTTCGACGGTAACGGGCATTGCGATATAGACAAAAACGTAATTCCCCTTACCGGGAACTTTACCCTGCTTGCCTGGTTGAAGCGTTCAGCCTTCCCGGACGGCTTTACAGGTAAGCGTATCGGATTCTTTGCCCGCTGGGAAGCCATAGAAGGTTATACGGAAGCGTGGTTTAACCTTGCGGCCGATACTTGGGGCTATTGGGCTATCGTCAAAGAGGGCCTAACAATCCGCATTTACCTTGATACGGCATTGGTGCAGACCATTACGCTACCCGCCCAGCCTACCGGTTTCGCTATCCTGCAAGACATCTATACGACCGCCAACGGGTACGGTTGTATCGACGAAGTTAAGGTATATAATACCGCCTTGCCGCAGGAAGAAATTACCGAAAGTATTGCTACGGTGGCGCAATTGGCTTACAGTATAGACGGAACCGATTTTAAGGCTTGGGATATTTATGTAAGCGAAAGTAACGGCCTTCTTGACCGTCCCAAAATGAAAACCCCGGTTTCCGTTGATTGGCCGGATTATCACGGGGAGATAGTAGACCTTGAAAACAAGATACTGCAACCCCGCGAAATAGCCCTTAATTGCTTTATGAAAGCGAACGGGAAGGTAGACTTTGTTACGAAGCTAAACGACTTCTTGGACGTATTCAACCGGCCCAACACCCAGCGGCTTATGGTAGATATACACCCTACGAAACCGTTGCTTTACGAAGTCTATAACGAGAACGGGGTAGCCATTAACAAACGTTGGAACGACGACCTTATGGTAGGAACCTTTACCTTGAAATTGAAGGAACCCGACCCGGTAAAGCGTATCGTACGGCACCAGCGTTTAAGCAATGATACGAAAACGCTAACGATTACCCTAACCAGCAAGAAGGCGGTTACTATCTTTTGGGGCGACGGAACCCAAACGAACGACGTTTACGGAACCGACGTAACAGCGAGTCACGAATACACGACCGACGGAATTTTTTACGCCATTGTCGCCGGAGTTATCGAAGAAATAGAAAGTTTCACTACTAACGGTATTATCGTATGGAACAAATTATAGTAAGACACCCGGACGGGACTACGGCCCTATTGACTTCGCGGGCGCGTAAGTCCGGAGTTACCAAGGCCGAACAAAGTATTACGCTGTTAGGGGCGGATACGGTGGCGATAACCGTAAAAAGTGCCACGCCCTTAACCTTCCACTTGGGCGACCAAATAGACGTTTACGGGAAGACTTATACCCTTAACCAGCTTCCGGGCATTAAGAAGACCGGAAACCGGAATTTCGAATATACCCTTACTTTCGAAGGCGTACAGTACGAGTTAATCGACGTGCAATTTTTGTTACCGGACGATACCGTATTAGATAGCTTTACGGGCGATTTAGAAGACTTCTTAGGTATTCTTATCGGGAACCTTACCCGCGTATATCCGGGTAAATGGGTGTTAGGCGTTTATCCGGCCAATACGGAGTATAAAACGCTTACCTATACGGAAAAGAATTGTTTGGAAGTGTTGCAAGACCTTTGCGAACAGTACAGCACCGAATTTGAGATTACCCAAGCTAACGGCGTTCGTACGCTCAATATCAAAACGGCCGGGGTAAACTTCCCCTATACCTTCCGGTACGGACGTACCGGCGGGCTTTACGAATTAACGCGCCAAAACATCAATTCCAAGAACGTAGTTACCCGGCTATACGTCTACGGCGGTAGTAGCAACCTTGGGGACAAATACCGTTATACCCGTCTTTGTCTTCCGGGCAAAGCTAAAAACGCTTCCTACATCGAGGACGCGGCCGCTATTGCGGCTTACGGGTTGAAGGAGAATACAAAGATATTCGACGACATCAGACCCGAACGCTACGGCGAAGTAACAGCCGCCGGAAGCGCGTATTATGCTTTTAAGGACGCTACTATGAACTTCGACCTTAACGAAAAGGATAGCGCGGGTAATACAAAGTGGCTTATCGACGGAGCTACTGCAAAGGTAAAGTTCACTACCGGAAACTTGGCCGGCTATGAATTTGACATACACAAGTACGACCACGCGACGAAGGAAATACAGGTAGTACCGTTCACGGACGAAAACGGCATGAAGTTCCCCAGCGAAACAAGTGCGGCGTTTCAGTTCGGCGTAGGCGATAAGTATTTCTTCACGGATATAAATTTGCCGGACACTTACAAGACCGACGCGGAAAACAAACTCCTTGCGGAAGGCAACAAGGCAATAACCGAATACAGCCAGCCGCAAGTACAGTACGGGTTAAGTATCGACGAAAATTTTATACGTCAGTTCGCCGGCGAACTGACCGTAGTAAACCTTTTTGCCGTCGGCGATTATATCCCAGTGGAAGATGAAGACATAGGCGTAAACAAATCGGTACGAATTACGGCCTTTACGCGCGATTTGCTGCGGGAATACAAGTATAATATAACCTTGGGCGACAGCGTAACCAAAACGACGATAACCCGCGTTATCGAAGACTTGCAGAAAATCGACAATGTTATAGAGATAAACGACCTTGCCGACCCGTCGAAGGCCCGCCGCAATTGGAAAGCCAGCCAAGAAGTATTAGCTAATGTTTTCGACCCCGAAGGACACTATTACAGCGAGAAGATAAAGCCGCTTTCGATTGAAACGACCATGTTAGCCACCGGCGCACGTTCCCAGCAGTTCGTATTACAGAACACCCGCTTTGAACCGAACTACGAAGGGAATCCCAATACGGTAAAGGTGGTAGGCGGTACGTTGGTTCACTATACGATAGCGGAAACCGTAAAAAGTTGGCAGCTAAATACGGCCACCTTTTCGAACCTTGTAAGCGGAACGGTCTATTACATATACGCCCGTTGCCAAAAGACAGGAACGGCCGGAAACATCGTTTTCGACACAGTACAGCGAGCGGTAGACGGCGACCCTACATATTATTATTTCTTGATAGGGAGCCTTAGCAGCGTGATAACCGATACCGACGGGAACCGGCCGGCGCGTCTTATCGCCCTAACTTATGGCGCAACGACAATTAACGGTCGTTTCCTTGCTACGGGGCGGATTCAAAGTGGCGACGGACAAACTTATTTCGACTTAGACGCCGGAGAGATTGGGGGGAACATTAAATTTCGTGCGTCTGACGGGACATTAAAGGATGTTGCTGAATTGGAACAAAGCGACATAGAATATTTGCGAGATGCTTTTAAGGATGCAAGAACAGAAATAGAAGGCGGTGTAGCCCTTTCCGGATTTATAGGTGTACGCGATACGGAACAGAATGTAGCAGCTGCTATGGCCGGTTATAATCCCACCGGAGAATCCGATTATCCGTTGATATTCGCAGGAGCGCAACAAGGGAATGTAGAGTATTACGGATGGACAAGCAATAGCTATACCCATATCTACACCCAAAGCGCGACGCCGAGCAATGGGGATAATTGTTTCGACAATAAAGGCTCTGTCGTAGGAACTGTAACGAATATCGTAGGGGCGCAAATTTTCGCATTATCCACAACGGGCGAAACCTATCAACGCAATACCGGAATCGACTTTACCGCGAAAACGCCCTCTGCAATGGAGGGCAACCGGGCCAAGTTCCGAGTATATAAGGACGGACGATGCGTTTCCAATTACTTTGAAACGAGCGGGTCGTATAAAACGATATATACAAAAACCAACTGCCCGCCTTCGCAATTTACTACGGTGTTGGCAGTTTCCGAAAATTGCTACATGGCCTTGACCGCCGGAGCACAATTCGGGGTTTTAATGGAGGCCAACGAAGACCATAACGGGTATAATTGTGCGTTATATAATTCATCATCATATCCCTGTACGGTCGTAAAGGGTACAAAATCTTCCTATACCCAAGTTGGGGTATTATCTCCCGGTGAGTTAATGGAGTTTGTGAATATTTATGGAACTTGGATTTTACGAAACCATACTCGCTATTCTACGAAGGCAGAAAGTTAGTTTTTAATTTTTTACCAACAAGCGTATTATAATAATACGCAACGGGGTATTTTTGTGTAACTTAATATTTCGACAAAATGAGTACAACAAGAGGGGGCGAAACGGTTTCCGCCCAAATTGGAACAATCGGCCCCATTGAAGGGCTAAGTACGGGTAACTTCAAAATGGAAGATACGCCGTTTAACATTAAGAACGACGGAGAAACCGCCGTCGTTCTTGAAGTAAACCTTTGGGGCATGGAGCCGGGCAAGTTCGTAGCTACGCGCTTCGAAATAGGTTGGAACCCCGAAATAGTCCGCGAGATTAAGCAAACGAGTATTAACGCTACCCTTGTTTGGGGGTACTAAATCTTATACGGCTATGGGTTTATTGATTGGAGTAGGAAACACGAAGCCGACGTTTCCCTACGATTACTACTACGGTATAGAATGGGATTCTAACGTAGCTTCTTCGGCTTGTACCCGAATTGGTCGCCCGGAACTTCACGTTTCGCTGCCTATTCAAAGTAAAATGCGCCGTTGTGTCTTGCGCGACAACGGAACGGTAGCTTATTACCTTCACGCGAACGACAGCACCAAGCGCGATACGGGAGCCGCCGCCAAACTTGACGGCACCGACGGGCAAGTAATGGTAGAAATACCAGCCCACTACCGCAAATTTGAAGTAGACGGTACTAAATTCCGGTGCCTTCTTTCCGAACACGCGCTACCGGGGTTCCATTTGGTGCAGCTTGCCTATCGTTCGGCTTACGAAGCGGCCGTAGACCGCACCGTATCGGCTACGCCGAAACTTGCAAGCGTCGTAAATACTTCTACGGCTTTCCGTGGCGGTAACAATACGGCCGGTTGGGACGGAACATATAGAAGCCTTTTAGGTATGCCGGCTACATCTATCAGCCTTACCAACTTTCGGAAGTATGCCCGGAACCGGGGGAATGCCGGCAAGAACGGGGCCGGTTGGAATTGCGACGTTTACGAAGTACAAAAAACTTGCTGGTGGCTTTACGCCGTCGAATACGCTAACTTTAATTGCCAACTTGCCTATAACGCGGAACCTACAAGCGAAGGATATAAGCAGGGCGGATTAAGCCAAGGCGTTACCAATATGAGCGATTGGGACGGCTATAACAGTTATAACCCTATGGTTCCTTGCGGGGTTACCAACCCGTTGGGAAATAAGACAGGCGTAGTAAACTACACATACAAGAAAAGCGACGGAACCGACGGCCAAACCCTTAGCGTACCCAGCTACCGAGGTTTGGAAAATCCTTTCGGGCACGTATGGAGTTGGACGGACGGATGCAAGTGCAATATTCAAAGTGCGGACGCGGGCGGCGTTAGTGAGTTTTTCGTATGTACCGACCCGGCCAAGTTTCAAAGTAACGACTATACCGATTACGAGAAGCGCGGCGAGCTACCCCGCAATGAAGGTTACGTTAAAATTATGATGATTGGCGAGTACGGCGAAAATATGCCGACAGCAGTAGGCGCAAGTTCTACTACTTACTTCGCCGATTACTTCTATACGAACGTAGTAAGCAATACCGGACAAAGGGGCGTGCATTTCGGCGGTAGTGCGGATAACGGCGCGAATGCCGGCTTTTCGTACGCGTCTACGCATTACGCGGCTTCGAATTCGTATGCGGCTGTCGGCTCCCGGCTTTGCTTTTTACCCGCTTGAAACGACACGTAACGGAACGCATTTAACAAAGAAGTTTAACTACGGCGGGCTTTCGAAGTAGCTCAAATTAGGACGAATGCCCGCCGTTCAATTTTTCGCAAAAATGGAAAACAACAGGCAGGACGACGGAAGTTTAGCTTTCTTGCAGATTGAGCCGGACGCGAATAACAAGCACTTCAATTGTTCGGAAATAACCCAGCAGAAGTTAATTAACCTTTCTTTTTGGGTTATTGACTTCTTGGACGACGTTAAAACGAAGTTCGGAACCGGTCGCTTCTTGGTTAAGATTAAGTTCAATAAAGAAGACCCGGATAAAGACGCGCGGAAGTTCTTTACCAATTCGCAAGAAATTAAATATATCCTTGGGAAGATTAAGGAGCGTAACGCCTTCCCGCGTAAAGTAACTATGCGGGCTTCGGGAACAAGGTATTATTTCGAGTGAAAATAAAGGCGGTTTACCCTTGGGGCGTGCTTTTCGGCGGTAATGCGAATAACAGCGCGAATGCCGGCTTTTCGTACGCGAATACGAATAACACGGCTTCGAATACGAATGCGAATGTCAGCTCCCAGCTATGCAGATTTTAACGGGGTAAAAACCTTGCCACTTGGCAAAAAACAACAACTATTTAAGGGGTATTAGTAGGACTTCCCGAACATTCCCTAAGGAATCAGCAAATAAGTAGTGCGATGAAGCGAATAGGTAACTTGTACGAGAAGGTTTGTTCTATCGAGAACTTGCAGCTTGCGGACGAAAAGGCCCGTAAGGGTAAGTTACGCACGTACGGAGTTATCGAACACGATAAAAAACGGGAAGTGAACCTATTGAAGTTGCGCGAAACCTTGCTAAACGGTACTTTCCATACATCGAAGTACGACGTATTCACTATTTACGAACCCAAAGAACGGGAAATATACCGCTTGCCTTACTTTCCCGACCGTATTTTGCACCACGCTATAATGAACGTCTTAGAGCCTATTTGGGTTTCGACCTTCACGGCGGACACTTATAGCTGCATTAAGAACCGGGGGATTCATGCGGCCGCGAAGAAGGTAAAACAGGCCCTACGGGAAGACCCGGAAGGTACTACGTTTTGTTTGAAATTGGATATTCGCAAGTTCTACCCTTCGATTAACCACGACGTGCTAAAATCCATTCTGCGCCGCAAGTTGAAGGATAAAAGGCTACTTCGCCTACTTGACGAAATTATAGATTCGGCGGACGGCGTACCTATCGGAAACTACCTAAGCCAATATTTCGCTAACCTCTATTTAACCTACTTCGACCATTGGATAAAGGAACAGAAGCGGGTAAAGCACTACTTCCGCTACGCGGACGATATTGTAATACTTGCTTCGGATAAATCCTACCTTCATTCCTTAATGGGCGAAATTAGGGCGTATTTGGGGGATTTGAAATTAGAGGTTAAAGGGAATTGGCAAGTTTTCCCCGTAGCGGCTCGCGGTATCGACTTCGTAGGATATGTATTTTTCCACACGCATACCCGAATGCGAAAGGGCATTAAAAAGACTTTTTGCCGGCGGTTGGCGAAGCTGAACAAACGGAAAAGGCCATTATCCGAAAAGGACTTTAAGCAGGCTATTTGCCCTTGGTGGGGTTGGGCGAAGTCTTGCGATAGCAAACACTTGATTAAGAAACTTTCTAAAACATCGAAGTATGAAATCAAATTCAAACGATAGACCGCCCATTTTGCAGGACTTGGGCAACGGCAGTTGGCATTACAACTACAATATTACCGAAGTGGAAGTAACGCCGGAACCTATGGCCGAAGCAGAAGGCGACCAGGTACCGGCCGCAAGGAAGGCGTACGATTACGACACGGTGGAAGTATGGGGCCGGCCGGATTACGACAAATGCGTAAAGGCCGTTTTGCGTTCCCGCCGGGACGAAACCGAAGAATTTAGCCTTATCAATAAGTACAACGCTTTCGTACTTGGGCTATCGACGGACAAAGCGGACAAAACCGAATACGAAAATTACCTTAAAGAAGTGCTTGCGGTTAAAGCAATGGTTCGGGCCGACCTTGCCGCCGCCGGTATCGACGTAGGGGCAGCGGGAATTTAAGCTATGGAAAATATCTTACAGACCTTCGGGCCGCAACTTATTATTATAGCTTGCGTTTACGCGCTTGTTTTGTTCGTGGTCTTCCTTGACCTTTGGGCCGGGATTCGAAAGGCCAAACAACGGGGGGAATATCGGTCTTCGTACGGATTGCGTAAGACAGTAGACAAAATAAGCCGGTATTTCAATATGATACTCGTAATTACATCTATCGACGTGGTGCAAATGTTGGCTATTACGCAGCTAAATCCGCAGACGAACCACACTTTACCGGTATTGCCGTTTTTTACGTTTATCGGGGCTATGTTCGTGGGATTTATCGAATTAAAGAGTATCTACGAGAATAGCGAAGCCAAGGAGCGGGCCAAAATCGGGGATGCGGCTAAAATCCTTTCGCAAATCATCCAGCATAAGGACGAACAGGAGATTATAGCCGGGGTTATCGAGTATCTAAAAAAGGAAAAAGAGAAAGGGGGCGACAATGAAACTAACGCTTAAACGGCGATACTTCGCCGAAACCTATACTATCGGTACGCTGTTTATTGACGGGGTGCGTTTTTGCGATACCTTGGAAGACAAGAACCGGGACGACAACCGAAACGGCAAATTTGACAATGGGGAACAGAAGGTAAAGAACGAAACGGCTATACCGTTCGGAACCTACGAAATAACCGTAAACCGTTCGCCGCGCTTCGGGCGCGACCTTCCTCGCCTTTTGAACGTACCGCATTTCGACGGCATTCTAATTCATCGTGGCAATACCGGTAAGGACACTTCCGGCTGTATTTTGGTCGGAGAAAACAAGGTAAAGGGGCGGGTTATCAATTCCACGCCTTACGAACTTGAACTTACAAAGCGGTGTAAGGCCGCAATAGCCCGGAAAGAAAAAATCACTATCGAAATCGTATGAAAACAAGAACCTTTATAGCTATTCTTTGGGGGATTGCGGCCGTTTCTTTTATCGGGTGTTCCACGCCGCGAAAGTTGGCCGGCAGCACGAAGGAAACGGCTAAGACCGAAGAAAAGCGGAACGAAACGACGGCGGCCGAATTTCGCCGGACGGTAGACAATACGAAAACCGAAGGCGTAGAAGTAACCTATACGAAAATCGAGTTTTTCCCGCCGAAACCCGATACCCGGCAGGCAAAGCCGGACACTATGCAGGCGGGCGGCCCGTCTAATCCGGTTGCAGACACGCCCAAGAACCGGCCGAAGGAACCGAAAGAGAAGCAGCCGCCCGATACCGGAAGGCAGGGAGCTATTAAGAGTATCGAAACCTTCACGGTAAAACAGAAGGCCGAAGCTACCGGGGTAACGCAGGAAGAACAGAAGACGGAAACGACCAAAACGGAAGAAGTGAACACGGACACCGATAAGGAAACCGATATTACCGAGAAGCCGGCGGCCGACCCGTACAGGTGGCGTTACATTTTCGGGATTTTGGTACTATTGGCGGTTGCCTTTTTCTTTCTTCGGAAGACGAAGGTATTTACGGCTGTAGCCGCCTTCTTCCGCAAATTGTTTTAGCGGAGATAAAAGGAAAGCACCCAAAAGGGCCTTAAAAATGGGTTCCTTTTTGGGTGCCTTGCGTGTAAAACCTTAATAGTTAAGGTTGTCTGCGGAGAGAGAGGTTCTCGAAAGCTATGGCGACAGCCGAGCGACGGAAGCCCAGCAGACCGCAGTATCGAATTACGAGAAGAAACACGGTCTGAAAGACGGCAAGCAGGTCAAAGGGGGCGCATCTGCTGAACACAACGACGAACCCGACAATCAACACGGTAACGGAGACAACGATACTCCTGCGTGGGCAAAGGCAATTATCGACGGGCAGAAAAGTCTTTCCGACCGCCTTGCCGCAATCGAGGGCGACAAAGTTACCGCCAGCCGGAAACAGAAATTCGATGCAATCATTGGCAAGCTACCGGAAGACCTCCGTAAGCCTTATGCCCGCACGGACATCAAAAGCATTTCGGACGAGGAGTTCGACACCCTTTTGTCCGAAGTCGGTACGGAGGTAGAGGAACTCGCCAAGACTGCAAATGCGAGAGGTGCTGTTTTCGGCAGACCGGCCACAGGCGGCGCAACAAAAACCACAACGAACGGCGTCAAAGAGGCGACGGACGAGGAGGCGCAGCGTGTCGTGGACGGGATGAACATAGGTTAAACCACTAAAATTCAAAGACAATGCCTACCGCAGATTTGAAAAGAGCCTCTATTGAGGTAAATGACGGGCTGGATGCCATCGTCATTGTGAATGACTTGGGCGATGTTCCCGGCGGACGTACCCTTGACGTATCGGGGCTGGCAACTGATGTCGAGGTCATCAGGTCGGGGCATATCCTGATTCAGAACGACACGACGAAAGCTGTAAAGCCTCTCGGAGTAACCTCCGAGGCGTATGATACGCTGCCCGAAGGACATTCGTACCTCGGTGTGCTGAAAGCCTCCGTGCTGAAGAAAGACCCGAGGGCAGCAATCCTGACTATCGGTCAGGTCAATGCCGCAGCAAGTCCGTACCCCGTAACGGCGGCAATCAAAACGGGATTGCCCCGCATCGAGTTCCTTAACGCCTAAAACAGAAAGGAGAATAAATTATGAATCCGTCATTATTCATCGAGTACATCGACAAGTACTTCCGTCTCGTAATCGGGAAGATTACCGAGAAAATCAACGGCAAGAAAACGGAGGAGCAGCTACTGCACAAAACGATGCTCACGGAGGAATACTCCGCAGACCTCACTTGGGGTTCGACCGAGCTGAACACCTCCGTCGTTGCCGCTGATGTCGTGGCTATGGACAGCTCGCTGCCCCTGAAAAAGCGGGATAAAATCAGCAACGCAAGTGGCGTTATCCCGAAAATCGGTATCAAGTTCAGCAAGGGCGAGAAAGCCATCTCCGACATCAACGTAATGCGAGCAAGAGGAGCCGACGAAACAACCGTCGTGGGCAAAATCTTCGACGACGCTCCGAAAGCAATCAAGGGTGTGGATGTCCGTAAGGAAATTATGTTCCAAGAGGCTCTGTCCACCGGCGTAACTCTCGTCCCCGACGATGAAAACGTCGGTACGGGCATCCGGGCAGATTTCGGTTACAAGGCCGAAAACACATTCCACGCAACCAAAGCCAAATGGGGCGAGGCCGACGCAGTTCCGCAGGACGACGTGCAGCAGCTTTTCGACAAGGCACAGGAAGACGGGAACTCTATCACCCTCGTTATGCTGTCGAAAAAGTATTTCAACCTGTTCCGTAACTCAAAGCAGGGCAAGTTGCTCGCTGCGAACTACAACAAGCAGGTCATCACGGACGAATCCTTGCTGCCGGTTCCGTCAAGGGAAACCATGCTGGAAGCGTTGGCCGACGAATACGGCGCAACGTTCCGCATCGTCGATTCCTCGTTCAGAATCGAAAAGCCGGACGGCTCTTATACGTCCGTGAAGCCGTGGGCAGAGGCCAATATTGTAGGTTTGCCCGGCGAAAACGTAGGCCGCCTCGTGTACGGTACGCTGGCCGAGGAAACCAACCCCGTTGCCGGAGTAAACTATCAGAAATCGGGCTCACATATCCTCGTGGCGAAGTACTCGAAGACCGACCCGCTCAAAGAGTTCACGACCGCACAGGCTTTGGCCTTACCGGTTATCGACGGTGTGGATGGCATCTACATTCTGCATGCCAACTCCACCGGCAAACTGAGTGTCGAACCCACGTCGTTGTCATTCCCGAAATCGGCATCGACCAAGACGTTCACCGTGCATAGCGACAGCGACGTAACGGTGCAGTCCAGCCAAGAATGGGCGACAGCGACCGTCGAGGGCGATAAGGTATCGGTCAAAGTAACGGCCAACTCATCCGCAGAACGAACAGCCAAAATTACCGTAACTGACGAGGAAGGCAACTCCGCCGAGGTTTCGGTAACACAGGCCACAGGAGAGTAATCGTCATGGCAACAGTTCTCGAATCACTGAAAGGCATCAACGCTTACCCTATCCCCCTCCGAACAATACTCGATGTGGGGGTTGGACGTAAGTTACCCCTCGACTCTGATGTGGACGAAACGATATTGACTTCAAAAGCATATCAGCTCGCCACAGCAGATTTGTACTACTGGCTGGCCGTTGCTCCCGATGTTTCGCAAGGCGGGCAATCGTATTCATTCACAGATGAAGAACGCAGGGATTTCCGAAACCGTGCGATGTCAATTTACGGAGAATACGGGGAGCCGGAGGACAAGGTAGGTAAAGGGGTTCGATATGGTTATAAAGGTTCCAAATTATGATGGAGGAATGGCGAGATATTAAAGGGTTTGAGGGATATTACCAAGTATCGAATTTGGGGCGTGTAAAAAGCCTCCCACGAGAGATACGGTATGCCAATGGAGGTTCTCGAAAGAACGACGGCGGCATATTAACGCCCCGAACAAAAGGTAAGGGATATTTAGGAGTATCGCTTTCTAACGACAAGGAACAGGTATCTAAAAGTGTTCATCGCCTTGTTGCGGAAGCGTTTATTCCGAATCCGAACCGTGAACTTGCTATAAATCATATCAACGGGATAAAAACCGATAACCGTATCGAAAATTTGGAGTGGACATCTTATCGAGAGAATAATTTACACGCCTATCATTCCTTGGGAAGAAAAGCCCCTATGGACGGTAGAACGGGTAAATCCTCTCCCTACTCCAAAATTGTCTATCAGATTCAGGATGGTAAAGTCATTAACACGTTCTTCGGAGTACGAGAAGCGGAGAGAATAACCGGAATAGGAAGCTCTCATATTTCAAAAGCATGTAGAGGAATCCAAAAAACTGCTGGCGGTTTTCGCTGGCAATACGCTCAATAGAGATGATTATTGCAAACGGCACAATCGAAACGAAGATAAAGACAGGCGGAGGAATAGACCCTGATACGGACTATCCTATCGCCCCGTCTGTTTCTTGGGGCAAACCTATCGAGTGCCAATACCGAGCAAATAAATACAGCAACAAAGGCAGGGCAAACGGCGAGGCATTTACAATCGCCTCCTATGAAATCCTCATAGACGAGCAGCCCTACGATGCTGAAATGCTACGGTTGCGGGACATCAACGGAAAAATCCTCGGAGAATTCTCCGTCATCGAAGTAGAGCCGTTGCAGGCAGTATGTCAAATCCGGATTCTTGTCTGATATGGGAGTAAAACAGATAACACCAATGTCGGAGGTCGATGCGTACCTCGAAGAACAGATACAGAGGATTGAACAGCAAACCATCTATAATCTGTCCTACGTCGGTGAGCAATGCCTAAATGAAGCCCGTAATAACGGTTCCTATTTAGACCGCACTCACAACCTCCGCAGCTCCACCGGCTATGTGATAGTCAAAGACGGTAAGATTGTTAAGATGGGCGATTTTACCCCTATTAAGGGAGGAAATGAGGGAGCGCAAGGCGGGGCTGCATTTGCCCGCCAGCTCGTCAAAGCGTTCCCGTCCGGCATTGTCTTGATTGTGGTGGCAGGGATGAACTATGCTGCCCATGTATCGGCAAGGGGATATAACGTGTTGGATAGCGCAGAACTGTTGGCAGAACAACTCGTACCGAGCCTTATGAAACAACTTGGATTTACAAAACGGTAATGGCAAAGACAGGGAAACAGATACAAAGCGATGTGCTGGCGTTGCTGAAAAGCAGCACCCTCCCCTCAATCATATCGGGGAAAGTATATCGCAAGGGTTGTCGCCCGAGGGATTCAAAAGCCGAGGACGCTATCGTGATTTTCACGACCGGCCTCCCCGGCCAAATACAAACAGGCGTCGTAACCATAAATATCTATTGTCCCGATATCGACCCTTACGAAAACGGAGTTCTCGTGGAGGACGGCCAACGCTGCGAAACGCTCGAAAAAGCCGCAGCGGATTGGGTGGATAGCCTGACGGCTGCCGTATCGAATTACAAGTTCAAGTTGCAGCAGACAATTTACACGGAGGAAGAGCCTGAGATACATCAGCATTTCGTCGTGGTTAAATTGCAGTACGAATACATTGACTAACAAACCATTAAAACATTAAGAATATGTCTGTATTAAGCTGGGGTAAACCGACGGTAGAGTTTACCAAAAGTGTAAATGGCGCAGTTCCGACGGAACCGACGCCCACATGGACGGCATTTCCCGAAATCAAGGAAGACACGGCCAAACTGACGACAACCGAGGGAACGAAAAAGGAAGCGACCGAGGAGGGCGGCGATGTCGTCGATACCCGCAGGGGTAAAAACAAGTACGTCTTCGAGTTGGAGATTTTCGTCAAGAAAGGCGATGAGAAGCCTATCGAGGACGAGGACGGTGTTATCGTCGATAACTATGCCGTCCGCCTGACGCCGGAGGATGAGGCATGCGAGGGCTTCCTTATCGAGAATGCAACGGTATCGGTAACGGAATCGTGGTCTTCGGCTGACGGTAAGTTGTGGAAATACACGTTCGACGCAAAAAAGCCGGAAACGGGTAAAACCCTCAAACCGTACACCAAGTCGGCGTAAACCCTATGCGGAGGGGGTTAAACCTCCGCACATAGCGGGATAGAGCAGATAGCAGCTCGCCAATTTCATAGGTTGGAGGTCGTTGGTGCAAATCCAACTCCCGCTACAAACAAAATACGGCGAATTCGCCATAAATAAAATACAGTTATGCCGGAAAATATTGAAACCAAAGTTGCCCAAACAATTCTCCAACAGACGGAGGAGATAACCGTTGGCGATAAGGTATATAAAGCTGCCCCACCGAGTGCCGCAACTCTGATTTTGGCATCGGAGGCCGTTGCTCGGATGCCTAAAATTCAACTCGACACGGAGCGAATCGTGGACGAGGTATTGGCAATCGGTAAGGATTGCCGTCCTATGGGGGAAATCATCGCTATTATGATACTCGGAGCAAAGGGCTTAACCGAAACACACAAGGCGGTCAAAACGGTCGAAAAGCGGCGATTTTGGGGGTTTGTCAAAGAAACCGAACAAGTGGAGGTCGAGGAAACTATCGACCACAAAGCCGAACTCGCAAAATCCCTGCTGGAAGACATCACGCCGAGAGAACTACACAACCTGGCCGCACGGCTCTTACAAAGGTCGCAGGTTGCCGATTTTTTCGGGCTTACCACTTTCCTGACCGAGATAAATCTGCTGCGACAGACGAGGGAGGTGGAAACGATAGCATCTGGGCAGTAATCGCAGGAACTGTCAAAGGGTTTAATCTTCCGCTCGAATATGTCCTGTACGATATGAGCTATGCCAATATGATTATGTACGGGGCAGTTCTGCCAAGCTATAAAAAGCCCAAAGACAGCAAAAAAGAGAGCAAAGAGGATGTAATAAACGCAAGCGACCCACGCAATAGGGATAAAGTTCACGCAATTTTATTCGGTGAGTAATGAATAACGAAAAAGGCAAATTATACTACGGTTTGGGGTTGGATAACAACCAGCTACGGGCGGATGCTGCCGAATCTCGCAATATTTTGAAGAACATCGGCCAAACAGCCGTCCAAGAGGGCAACAACATAGACGCCGCTTTTAACCGTATCGGGAAAACGATAGTAGGAGTTTTTGCGGCATCCAAACTGAAAGAATTTGCCGCACAGGTCGTTAATATTCGGGGCGAGATGCAGAAACTCGAAATTGCCTTTAATACGATGATTGGCAATAAGAAAGAAGCTGACGCTTTGATGTCGCAACTCATCAAGACGGCCGCTACAACGCCTTTCGGCATGTCCGATATAGCGAACGCCGCAAAACAGCTTCTTGCCTATGGTGTTGAAACTGAAAAGATAAATGACACTCTCATCCGACTGGGAGATATAGCCGCAGGCTTATCTATACCCATTGGAGACCTTGCGTATTTGTACGGCATTACAATGGTACAAGGGCGAATGTATACGCAAGACCTTAATCAGTTTCTCGGTCGTGGTATTCCTATCGCCGAGGAGCTGGCAGACATATTTGGTGTCACGGAAAGCAAGGTGCGAGACCTCGTAACGGAGGGTAAAGTTGGATTCCCCGAAGTAGAACAGGCTATTATCAACCTCACAAATGAGGGCAGTAAATTCGGAGGTCTGATGAAAGAGCAAAGTGCAGGGATAGCGGGACGCATCTCCAACATAAAAGACAATATCGAACAGATGTTCGATAAAATCGGGGAATCAACAGAAGGAATTATAGAAACCTCTCTCGACATCGTTTCCTCCCTCGTCGAAAATTGGGAAACTGTCGGAAAAATTCTCCTTACGGTCATTGCGACGTATGGGACGTATAAGGCTGCGGTTTTGGCTGTTGCCGCAGCGCACAAGATTTCCGCTATATGGGGCAACGTATCGGCATTCTTATCCCTGACAAAAAGTGTCAAAGGAGCAAAGGATGCCATGTTGCTTTTCAATATGGCAGTCAAGGCTAACCCGCTGGGATTGGTTCTATCCGTTGTTGCAGCCGCTGCAACGGCGTTCAGTATGTTCCGGACAGAAACCGACGAGGCAGCAGAAGCGCAGGCCGAATTAAAGAAGAACATCGAAGATGAAGTAAAAAAACTCGACGATCTTTATAAATCTATTCATAAAGCCAAACAAGGTTCGGAAGAACGGAATAAGGCCATAGGCCAATTTAACTCCGATTATGGACAATATTTATCTAATTTACTTTCAGAGCAATCGACTGTCGAGGATATATCAAATGCTTACATTGAGGCCAAAAAATCGCTTATTGATTTTCAGATAGCAAAGTCAAAAGACAGTTTTTTGAAAGAGCCTATCGAAGACCTTGCCGATTCCACGAAAAAGTTTTATGCCCAACTCGGAGATTGGACAAAAGAACTTAACACGCCGGAACAACAAGCCCGATTTACCGCTTATGTAGACCAAATACTTAACGATGTTAAGAATGGAGGGTATTTCAGCATAGAAAAAATATATGATGCTTTTCGGGCTGCTCAAGCCAAGAACAACTATGCGAACGTCGATGCATGGAAAGAGGCTTTCCGTGCAGGGAATGAAACATTCGGGGAATCCAATATTGACATTATCAATCGTGTTGGCGGTTGGGATGTAAACGATGTGGATTTCCTCGGAAAGTCAATCCAAAGACTTCAAGGCGTACTCACTAACGCTGAATCCGATTTTAAGAAATTCAGTTCCACGTATACCGACATTGTAAGCCCTAAAACTTCCGGTGGTGAAGCGACCAAATTCAAAAGTTTCTCCGAACAGGTTGAAGAAGCACGGTTACTCGTATCAACTCTCAATGGCGAATTGAACGCTCTGCGAGCTGGGCAAGGAAATGACATTCCCGACTTTGCACAAGCTATTGAGGATAAAGAAAAGCAACTTAAAGATGCTCAAAACAAGCTCAATACTTTGCTGGGTATTGACCCTAAAAAAGTCAAAGCGGATTCAAACGATGCAGCAAAGGCATTCAGTGAGTACGAAAAAATCATACTTGCGGCCAACGAGCAACTTGCATCCGAGGAAATTCAATTGCAACGGAATAAAATCGAGGATAAAATAGCTCTAATCGAGTTTGACCGACAACAGACTATCGCCGCTATCGAAAAGACGAGAGCCGAGGCGTTAAAGGCATGGACGGACAGCGGGCGGGATGCTGGAAATTTCGACGGCTCGATTTTCCAGCACCTAATCGACGCCGCCAACCTGCAAGCAGCTTTCGATACCGACAATGCCATATCCGAACAGACGAAAAAACAGCAGGAGGAATTGGATGCGCTTTTACAACAATTCCGCACATACGAGCAGCAACGAGCCGACATTGTCGAAGAATATAACGGCAAGATTACACAGCTACGTGAAGCCGGAGAAAACGAGGCCGCCGAAGTAGCCGAGAAGCGTCGGGATGAAGCCTTAACCGCCCTCGCACAGTCGATGATGGAGGAAAGCGACCTATGGGTAAGATTGTTCGAGGACGCCTCCAAAAAATCCGTTTCGCAAATCGAGGATATTATTTCCGAAACGGAATCGCTACTTGACTACTTGAAAGGCAAAGACGGTGCGGAAATCCCGTTAGGTTTTACCGATGAGCAATTAAAATCGCTGAAAGGATCGCCGGAGGTAATTAAGAAAATACAAGACGCTATTAAACGGCTCAAAGGCGAAATAGGCTCTAAAAGCCCGTTCAAACAATTTGCCAACGATATTAACGATGCAATCGACCAAATAAAGTCCGGAGGCAAAGACAATATCGGAGCCGGAATAATGAACATAGGCAACGCCGTAAATACGATTGCCCCGCATGTAAAACAATTCGGCGATGACCTGAGCAACATTTTCGGAGATAGCAGCATAGGCGAAAATATCGGCATTCTAACGGACACCCTTGCCGGAATCGGAACCGCAGCCGCCGGTGCCGGGCAGATTATGACAGGCGATATACTCGGAGGCATAACGAGCGTAGTGTCCGGCATATCGTCTATTTTCTCGATGGCTCGCCAGGCGGCAGAACGCCACAGAGAAGCCCTCGCCGCCGTAATGAATTCGCAAATAGCGCAACAGAGGGAATATAATCTGCTCTTGTTGGAGCAGAACCTATTGTACGAAAAAGGAACTACGATATTCGGCAGCGACGAATACGGCAAAGCCATGCAATCTATCGAGGTCTATAAGCAAGCACTTGCAGACCTCAACGAAGCTATGGCCGGAACTGACGCCCAAAAGAGAGCCCAAAGCAGACGCTATAATTTCCTATCTCTATTCGGCATTAAAGACGCACAATCCACGCTGAAACAGATATATGCCGGACTTGCCGATATTGAAATCGTGACCGGCCACAAGAAAACGGGACTTTTCGGCTGGGGAAAAGGGAAAGATTTATACAGCAGCGTTCTATCCGTATATCCCGATTTGATAAAGGCAAACGGCGAATTTAACAAAGAACTCGCCCAATCCATTATCAATACTCGCAAGATGTCCGACGAGGACAAAAACGCCCTCCAAAATATGATCGACTTGTACGAACAATACGAGGAAGCTATGCAGGAGGTGCGGGATTATTTGAGCGGCATTTTCGGAGAACTCGGCAATACGATGTCCGATGCTCTTGTAGATGCATTCAAGAACGGTTCGGATGCGGCAGAGGCATTCTCAAACTCTGTGTCCGAAATGCTGGAAGACCTCGCACAGCAGATGATTTACTCCGTTACGCTTGCCCCTATTATGGAAAAAGCGCAGGAGCAGATGTTGGAGGTAATGAAAAACGGTAATTTTTCCGACGATGAAAAGTTTGCACGATATGCGGGCATACTTTCCAATTTAACGGACGAGGCTTTATCGCAACAGGAAAATGCCAATTACCTGATGAAATTATATCAGGATATGGCAGCCGCAAAAGGCATAGATATTTTCCAACCTGACGATACGGGGCGAGAGGCTACGTCAAAAGGTATTGCCACCGCCTCGCAGGATAGCGTCAATGAACTGAACGGGCGATTTACAGCCATACAGAGCCACACATTCGACATTCGGGAGGCTGTGAACAGTATCGCAGCAAGTCAAATGCACGACTTTTCACGGATTGAGGTAAACACCGACAGACTGCAAACCATTGACGCCAATGTTTTCGGCATTCGGGAGGGTACGAACATTCTTGTCGCTAACAGCGCACGAATGCTTGTACACCTCGCAGGTATCGAAACGAACACCGACAGGCTGCACGCTATTGATACCAATATAACCGAAATGCGTTCGGGGCTTAATGCGTTACGGCATAGTGTGGACGATATGGCACTGAAAGGAATTAAATTGAAGACTTAATGGGAAAAATCATAGCTAAATGAGTCTCCCCATTTGCACCATTCTATATGACCATATCTATGTAAATCACATGGAAAAACGACACTAATATCAATTGGATTATATTGGGATTTTACATCAAAATACATCCCCGCATATTTTTTTGAATATAAACACCAATACCCATCTGTACGGCCTTGATATATGGCACATATATAATACCTACCAATAGGAAGTATAAGGTTTGTATATGCATCAGATAATTGCGAAGCTCTAACAATTTTATATGCCTCAACAATTGTTCCGTCCGTCATAGATAACTTCCCGTTACTTAACAAAGAAAATGTTTCATCCTCTATAGATTGGTATTCATAAATTTCCCCGTCAAATATCTTACTATCAACTTTGAATACTTCTTCATTATCAGCGTTGAAAAATAAGAATTCGACACTGGCACTTTCGTAAGTTGATGTTGGTAAAAATGCAGTATAACCCTTTACCCATATTTCCTGCTCTTTCTTGGCATCATCTTCTTTTGTACACCCAACAAGCAATGCAAGCGAGCAGCATAATAGAATTAATCGTTCCATACTATTGTAATATTGAATTTAGATGCAAAAATAATATTAAGTCACAGAATTAGAAAATACAGCATAAAAGAAACAAGGTGATTATGATTATAATACAATCACTTTTGTTTATATTTGCCATTGATAGATATAAGTTTTTACTACAATAATGGCAATGACTATGAAAACAGAAATTTGGAAAGATATTGTTGGCTATGAGGGATATTACCAAGTATCTAATTTAGGAAGGATTCGTAGTCTCGATAGGACGGTTACTTCTCGCAATACAACAAGAACGATTCGAGGGAAAATATTAAAGCCCAAAATCAACTCTATCAACGGATACCACTCCGTAATGTTAGGGATGTCAGGTGTTGCAAAATATGTGAGAGTCCATAGAGTTGTTGCACAATCCTTTATAGACAATCCTGATAACAAACCGGAAATAAACCACATAAATGGGAATAAGTCCGACAATCGAGTACTAAACCTTGAATGGGTTACCCATAGAGAAAACCACAAACACAGAATAAGTGTATTGAAACAAACCAGCGGAGCTGCAAAAATAACTAAAAATATTGCGGATGAAATTAGAGAACGGTTTGCGAATGGAAACATAACACAGACAGCTCTGGGAAAAGAATATGGTTTATGCCAACAAAATATATCGTTAATTATAAACCGCAAATGCTGGGTATAATGTTAGACAAGATATATATAGACAGCATAGACATCTATGCACAATACGGAGCATTTGTTTCCGAGGGCGGGTATAATGAGTTAATCGCATATCCCAGCCTCAAATCGGTCAAGAGCAACGATTGGCAAGAGGAGGACGGCATCGAGGCGGATTTATCCGAGCCGGTCTTGGACACCAAAGAATTTTCCATGAAGTTCGTGTTTACGGGCAAAAATTACCGTCTTGGAGGCTTTATAGAATTGTTGTCCGACAAAGCCTACCACACGTTCAATTTCAAGGAAATCGGGCGTACTTACCGCCTCCGCATGGTATCACATACGAATCTCGATACCGCTCTGTTCCTCGGTTTTGTTACGCTTCGCCTCGCTGATGATTTTCCGTTGGACGGCTACACCTATACCGCTCCGGCAAGCACGGTTCCTCCCTACGGAGATTATGAACTCGACGGGCGTAAGTTGACGGATTATGGCATACGTGTTTTGGAGGGAACGCTATCCGAGATAGAGAAATCTCCCGCCGTGAAACAAAACTTGCTCCGCAACATAGGGACACAAGGCGGCGCAATATACGACGGGGAACGTGTTACATTCAAGACAAAAGAGGTCAAGGTAACTTGCCTCATGCGGGCGGCTACACAAACCGAATTATGGCGCAATTATGACGCTTTCCTGTACGACTTGGCACGCCCCGACGAACGGTTGTTATACGTCGATGCGACAGGGTTGGAATATCCGTGTCATTACAAAAGCGGTTCAGTTTCGGAGTTCTATGCGTCAGGGAAAATTTGGCTGAAATTTACCATTACGCTGGTCTTTACGTCGTTCCGAGTTGAAGATGAACATTACCTCCTCGCAGCCGAATCCGGAGAATGGATTATAACGGAGGAGGGTGATTTTGCGATTGATTTAACAGAAATAAAACAATAACAATATGGGTGTCAAGAAAATAAAAATCAGCGCATTGCCTTTGGCCGATACCCTTGTCGGATTATATACCATAGGGGTAAACGCCCTGAATAAGAGCGTCAAAGTGAGTTTGGAGTTTCTGAAAACCGCAGCGGATAAGGCCAACGACGCTGCTACGGCGGCCAACAAAGCCAAAACAGCCGCAGAGACGGCGACAGAAGCGGCAAAAACAGCCACAAAAAATGCCAATACCGCAACGGAGGCGGCCAATACAGCCGCTAAAAATGCTACGGATAAAGCAACAGCAGCAGACACGGCAGCCAAAAATGCGAACACAAAAGCCGATGCAGCGGACAAAGCTGCCGGGGCAGCAACGACAGCAGCGAACACCGCCAATTCCAAAGCCGCCCTCGCAGACCAAAAGGCCACAGCCGCCGACAACGCCGCAAATCTCGCCGGGGAGACCGCAGAGGAAGCACGAGCCACAATCGTAAGGTTGGAGGAATTGGAAGAATCGCTCGTCGGGCAGTACAAAATGATTCCGACAGGCATGAACCTCGACTATCCGCCTCGCATAACATTCCGAAACACCGTGCCGAGACGTATAACATACGAACTGCTCCCGACGAACACGGGACGCAATGTGCTGTTTCTCGGCGATGATAATGCCGTTTCGGTTCAACCCGACGGAAGCCTCACAGTCAATCGGACAGGTATCAGCAAAATCCACGTTATCCCGACCGAGAATACGTCAATTTACCGAACCATACAAATTACGGTGGCGGAACCGGAACTTCGACGAGTAAAATCAAACTCATTGCGGCTCATGGGCAACGGTAGTTTTAGATTAACTTAATAACAAGACAATTATGGCATTAACACCTGAACAGGAAGCAAAAGTGCTTCAAATTATCACAGCTTTCGATAACGGGAAGCGGTTGAATGAACTCCCCCATATCGGGGAGGTAAATCCTCTCGAACTCATCGTAGAGGTTATGGACACGGACGGAGAGAGCAAACAAGCTAAACTCGCAACCATGCTCCCATACCTCGAAGATCAATGCGCCTACGGCATCCAATGGGACACGACCGTATCGACGCCGACGTGTACCCGTATCGGCAGTATCGCTCTCCATAAAAGCCTCCCCATTCAAAACCGGATGCGGGGTTGCTTGTTGAGCGATAACGGAACGGTCGTTGAGTACCTGAACCCGACAAATTGGAGGGCGCATACCCTCGACGGCTCCAAAGGTCAGGTCATGGTCGAAATCCCAGCACATTATCGCAAGTTCGAGACAGAGGGAACAATACGCCGGTGCAAACTATCGGAATACCCGTTGCCGGGCTATCACGCCGTTCCCAAAATGTATATTTCGGCGTATGAGGCCGCTATGGAACGCAGCACGGGCAAACTCTGTTCTGTCGTCAATATGGGAACAGATTACAGGGGTGGAAACAATCAGGCGGATTGGGACGGAACGTATCGTTCTGTTCTTGGGCGTCCGGTTACAGTCAAGAGCCGCACGGCTTTCCGCAATGCAGCCCGCCTCCGTAACGCATCGGCGACGAACGAATGGAATTGCCTTGACTACAACGCATACAAGGCCGTATTTTGGCTTTACTATGTGGAGTACGCCAACCGTAACTGTCAGACGGCATTCAACGCCCAAAAGGACACAAACGGCTTTGCACAAGGCGGCCTCGGCAACGGAGTAACCAACACCCCGGATTGGAACGGATTTAACGGTTATTATCCGTTTGTCCCTTGCGGTTATACCGATGAACTCGGCAACGCTTCGGGCGAGGTTGCATACGTCATGCAGAACGCCGAGGGAGGTACACACGGAACGGTATATGTTCCTCGCTACCGAGGTATTGAAAATCCGTTCGGACACATTTGGAAATGGACGGACGGCATCAATATTCAAATCGCCTCGGCTGCTGACGGCGGGACATCAAAAGTATATGTTGCTGACGACCCCACAAACTACAACGACAGCAACTACAACGGCTACACTCTGCGAGGAGAAGAAGCCCGAACCGAAGCATACGTCAAAGAACTTGTCTTCGGTGAGTTCGGCGACATCATGCCAGCGGTGGTGGGCGGCGGTTCAACAACCTATTGGGCGGACTACCACTATACCAACATTCCTGCATCGGGTACAGTTCTTCGTGGTGTCCTGTTCGGCGGTGCTGCGCATTACGGTGCGTATGCGGGCTTCGGCTATGCGGCTTCGAATAGCGCCCCCTCGAATGCGTCTGCGTACCTCGGCTCTCGCCTTTGCTTTATACCCAATTTGTAAATAATTTAATAATAGATAGTTATGACGTAAGATAGAAAAGGTTGGTCGTTCTTCGTGGTGTCCTGTTCAGCGGTAATGCGAATAACGGTGCGAATGCAGGCTTCAGCTATGCGAATTCGAATAACACCCCCTCGAATACGAATGCGAACATCGGCTCTCACCTCTGATTTTCATAGGTTAATAAGAAACAAAATATAGAACGACGACCGTGCCTCTTGGCAAAAAAACACGAACCACAAAAAGGTGCTGGTAGGGAAACCGACGGCTCCAAGTATGAAAAGCAAAGCAATGAAACGGATAGGGAATTTATACGAAAGGATTATCGCAGTAGAAAACCTCCAACTCGCCGACCAAAAAGCGAGACGGGGAAAACTGCGTTCTTACGGGGTACGTCGCCACGACAAAAACAGGGAAGCCAATACCCTCGCTTTGCACGAAGCACTCAAAAATAAGACGTTCAAAACATCAAAGTACGAAACATTTATCATCAAAGACCCCAAAGAGCGGGAGATATATCGGCTGCCGTATTTCCCCGACAGAATCGTTCATCACGCTATAATGAACATTCTCGAACCAATATGGGTTTCGGTGTTCACGACGGACACGTTTTCTTGCATCAAAAATAGGGGTATAAACGGGTGTATGCTGAAAGTAGATAAAGCGTTGAAAGACGTGGAGAACACCCGATATTGCCTGAAAATCGACGTTAAGAAATTCTATCCGAGTATCGACCATGATGTGCTGAAACAAATCGTGCGCCGTAAAATCAAATGCCCGGACACGCTGGCTCTACTCGACCAAATCATAGATAGTGCCGCCGGTGTCCCTATCGGCAATTACCTGTCGCAATATTTCGCCAACCTGTTCCTCGCATACTTTGACCATTGGATAAAAGAGGAGGTCGGTGTCAAATATTATTTCAGGTATGCCGACGACATGGTTTTTCTGCACAAGGACAAGGCGTTCCTGCATGATTTACTCACACAGATAGATGCCTATCTCCGTGACAACCTGCATTTGACGATAAAGGCAAATTACCAGGTATTCCCTATCGCTAAAAATCGCAGCGATAAGCACGGGCGGGGGCTGGATTTCGTCGGGTTCGTTTTCTACCACGAACACAAGCTAATCCGCAAGAGCATCAAGAAGAATTTTTGCCGTGCCGTTGCCCGGCTTAACAAGCAGCCCAACCTATCTGCCAAAGACTACAAACAGGGAGTGTGCAGTTGGCTCGGCTGGGCAAAACACAGCAATTCCAAACATTTATTGAAAACCATAATTAAACCGAGTTTCTATGGCAATCTATGACAAAAAGCCCTCTATCTACGAGGCAAACGGGGACGGTTCTTACACCTACCGTTGGGACATTAAAGAAGTCGAAATACCCGCCGGAGCTGACACGGAGGAAACCACAACGAAATGGGAGTGTCAGGAGGTTGTCGTGTGGGGTACGGTAACGAGCGACAAACTGACCGAGGCCGTAATCAACCATTTATGGCCGAGGGATTACGAGCAGAAACTTATCAACGAGTACAACGCTGCGACAATGGGGATATACGGGGCTAAATCGAGTACCGATGCCCAGCCGAAAATCGCTGCATACAAAGCCTTTTTATCCGAGCGGGCAGCTATCAAACGTCAAATCGACGACGATTGTGCAACCCTAAATATCCAGTAATATGGCAAAGCGTTTCAGCGAACTCGGTATCAAGCAGCAGGACGACCGCAAGATTTTCAACTGCCAACAGGTGTCTATCACGGACGTTCTGAACAGCGAAATAGAAGTTATCGACTTTATCCCCGGAATGAAAACACAACACGGGGAAGGTCGGTATCTCATTAAGTTCACGCAGAACGGTACGGAGGGTAAGTTTTTCACAAACTCATCCGCCATTAAAAGTGTTCTCGATCAAATTCCTAAAGAGGAATTTCCGTTTATAACCACAATCCGCTGCACCAAGTGTGGCAACGGGAAGATATACCAATTTACGTGATGAAAATTCTCCATAACAACATCGAAATACTCAACATACAGGTCGATGACAGCAGCTACCGCTATCGGGCTATAAAGGGCGACCATAATCTGACGCTCTATTTCTCGCTGGCGGAACACGTCGAAATACCTGTCGGGGCGTATTGTGTCTATGAGAACGAGACCTACACGCTCGAAAAGCCCGAGAGCCTGACGATGAAGCACAGCCGCTATTTCGAGTACACCGTCGTATTCGATTCACCGCAGGCAAAGGCGGGCAAGTGGAAATTCAGGAACCCCGTAGATAGACGGCTGAAATTCCCGCTGACGGCCAAACCTATCGAACACCTGCAAATGTTCGTGGATAATATGAACCAGCGGGACAGCGGTTGGACTATCGGACGGTGCATTGACGCTCCCGAAAAGACCATATCGTACAATCATGCGTATTGCATCGACGCACTATCCCAAATGGCTGATGAATGGGAAACGGAGTACGAATTTGTCGGTAAGCAGGTGTCGTTGTGGAAAGTCGAGTACAACAGGGACAACCCGCTGCCGTTATCGTATGGTAAAGGGAACGGATTTAAGCCCGGCATCGGACGCTCCAACTACGAAGATTCTACGCCTATCGAAATTCTATATATTCAGGGCGGGGAACAAAACATCGACGCCAGCCAATACGGAAGTTCCGAATTGCTGTTGCCCAAAAGCCAAACAATCCGGTTCGACGGTGAACACTTCGAAGGCGAACAGGGATTTGACAGCAGTAAGGCTCGAACCTATCAAACGGATGCGGACGGGTTCTCCATACGCCGTGCCGATAAACCGTTATCCTCACAGGCAGAAGATAGCCTCGATTGTTCGGAAATATACCCCTCCCGTGTGGGGACAATAAGTGCCGTTACGGTGGTTGATGCCAGCAAGCATTTTTACGACATTGTAGATAGCAGCATACCGGCATCGCTGAATTTCGAGGACTGTCTGATTGAGGGCGAAACGCTGACAATTATTCCACAGACGGGAATGTTGGCCGGAAAGGAATTCGAGGCAAAGTATATCCACAATGCCAAAGAAGGGAAAGCCGCCCGCCGGTTTGAAATCGTCCCGCAGGATATAGACGGACAAACGATGCCAGGCGGAAATTATATCCCCCAAGTCGGAGATACATACGCCGTATTTCATTGTATGCTGCCTGCAGCGTACATCTGCGACAACGCCACAAAAACCGGAGCATCGTGGGACATGTTCCGGCAGGGGGTGAAATACCTGTACGATAACGAAGAACAGAAATTCACGTTCACGGGCGAATTGGACGGGATATGGGCGAAGAAAGATTGGCTCAATATCGGCGGTATGATAAAGTTGGGCGGGTTCGTTCAATTCTCCGACGAGCGGTTCCAGCCGGAGGGAGTGCTTGTCAGGATTATCGGGATAAAGGATTACATCAATAATCCCCACAGCCCCGAAATAGAATTGTCAAACTCTACCGTCGGGCGAACGGTATCGAGTGATCTGCGGAAAATCGAAAGTAACGAGGTGGTTATGGATACCCTCCACAAAGAGGCTTTGCAGTTCACCAAACGCCGGTATCGGGATTCTATGGAAACTATCGAAATGTTAGGCGATGCCTTGCTCGATAATTTTTCGAACTCCATAAACCCCATAGCCGTAAAAACTATGGCTATGCTTATCGGCGACAAGAGCCTGCAATTTGAGTTCGTCAATAGCATGACGAACCCGTCCCCCGTTGTCCATAACGTAACGTACAATCAGGCGACAAAGGTGCTGTCTGTTCCTGCCGGTATCATCCAGCACTACACGCTCGGCATCGACACCATATCGTCAAGCCATGCAGCCGACGAGTATAAGTTTTGGTCGCTCCCCGCCTTTACCACGCCGACGCTGACCGACGGAACAAAAAAATACTACCTCTACGCAAAAGTCAGCAAAACGGCCAAGACCGGCACGTTTTACATCAGCGAACAGGCTATCGCAATGGAGGGCGTGGCCGGATATTATCACTTGCTCATGGGCGTACTGAACAGCGAGTATGACGGAGAGCGCAGCTACGTTTCTCTATACGGTTTTACGGAGGTATTGCCGGGGCAAGTCATAACGAACAAAGTGGCATCGGCCAACGGCAAGAATTTCATGGATTTTCTGAACAATGCGTTCCGCATCGGCAATGACAAGACCTACATAGATTGGAACGCCTCAGTCGCCAATGTGCTGTCGATGAAAAATGCGACCATACAGATTGCAAACACCGCAGGGCAAACGATGATTTATTTCAGCGGCGTGGACGGTTCCGGCCAACTCGCCAAAGGGAACATCACATGGGATTCTGCTGGAAACATCAAAGCCAACGGAGGAACATTTACAGACATACTGATACAAGGTTCTCTCCGCTCACCGTTTGTCAGGGAAACTGATTCTATCGTGATAGGCGGCAAACAATCCACTCACGACAACGTAGTGCCGATTGCCTCCGGCGGCGGTTGGGTTACAGTTGGTACTTTGGAATGGGGAGTAGAACAAAGCGGTAGGCGTATGTGCATCGCCAATTATAGGTGGGGCAGTGAAATTACAACGGGATCGATAGAATATTCGGCTCCAAGTGGCAAGTATTTCTATGAAGACGGAACACAAAAAAAGGCCATATCGCTATCTCGTGAGTGTGTAGAGTTGATGGGATATGGTACATCGACGCAGTTTTATGGCTGGATTGTATTGAACCGAATCAATTTGATGACCACATCAAAATACGGCAGAAAATTGAACGTGCTTGCCCAAGGTATTGTAACCGGATATTCATCGGGAGCATCTATTAGCTACAAGTCATACGACAATGCAAGTACATTGAGCGTAAGCCGTCAAGGAACAGGGAAATACCGAGTAAATTTTCCGTCAAATTGGGGGCTGATAACCGGGAGTTATATCGTGATGATGACCGGATATGGCAGCGGTCTGATGAAAGCTACTTTACTCGAAGCTGGAACGTCGTATTTTATCGCAGAGGTCAGCGATGATTCCTCCGCCAATGACGGTTCATTCATGTTTCAAATCATCAACCTTAATGATTGGCTCGTGCTTTAATTTTTGCGCAATAATGATTATAATACAATCACTTTATTTACCTTTGCCTTATCATTAAAAACAAAACGATATGCAGGAAAAAATCGAAAAGGGTATCGGGTGGCTTCAAAAGCTACTCCACTTGCAAGAGAAGTTCGGCTTCTTCTCCATTTTGAAAAGTTTATTTATCCTACTAATCACGGGATATGTCGTATTTTTTGCCCTGAATCCTCGTTACCTGCTCGACAAAATGGAACAGGTGCAAACAGAGCAACACAACGACGCTGTATCACGCCGTATGAGTGCCGATGCAAATATACGGATGATATTTAACCGCATACTACCAACGCTCGATGCTGACCGGGTCTGGCTCATCGAACTACACAACGGAGCGAAAAATCTCACTACGGGATTGCCATTCCTGTACGGCGATATGCGTATTGAAGCGGTTTCCGACGGTGTGCTGAATGTAGATGAAGAATATACCGATTTCAGTTTATCAAAGTACCCTTTTATAGCTAAAATTTTCGAGGACGGATATTTCTACGGACATATAGAATCAATGCGTGAATTTGACGAACGGCTTTATTACAAATTCAAGTCCAACGACGTAAACGAGATAGCCTTACTTGCCTTATATCAAGGTGATAAACCGCTCGGCGTATTGGGAATATCATTCTGCGGAGATAAACAAATGGACGCATCTGCCGTAGGGAAAACTATCCGAAAGTGCGGAGTTCAAATCGCAACATTACTATCCAACTAACTATCTAAGATATGAAACTTACACTCAAACGAATTGCCCTGAAACCGGCCTACACTATCGGCCATTTATATATCGACGGGCAGAAAGTATGCGACACTATTGAGGACACCGTGCGAGACCTGAACAAAAACGGGGTCTTTGACAACGGGGAAAAGAAAGTGTACGCCGAAACCGCTATCCCATACGGGACATACGACATCACGCTGAAAGTACAGTCGCCGAAGTACAAAGACAAGGCGCAGTACAAGTTCTGCGACGGATACTTGCCGAGACTGCTTGACGTTCCCCATTTCGACGGCATCCTAATCCACATCGGGAACACGGCAAAGGACAGCGCAGGATGCATCTTGGTCGGCGAAAACAAAGAGGTCGGCAAGGTACTGAACTCGACGGCCACGTTCCGTAAGGTGTACGAGATACTCAAAGCAGCCTCCGACAGAGGGGAGCCTATCAAAATCGAAATCGTATGAGAAACGTGAAGAAAAAGAAACCGACCTACGAACAGATTGTAGATAGGGCATATATCATAGCTTTGACAGCATTAGCATTGGCTTTCCTATCGTTCATGCTGTCGCTTGGATGAGTTGCCAAACAAGCGAGGTCGCAGCCACTATGAGTGCCCCTACTGAAATCCAAAAGGCTCGACGGGCATATTTGATATTGGATTCTTTCACCCTATTATCAAGTTGCCTGTCCGCTTCCCTCTTTCCGATTTCTTCGAGGGCATGGCCGCAATCGGCGTAAATAGGACTGAGGTATTGGGGCTGAGTAATATGGAAATCGCCACCGCTGATTCCGACCCCGACATGCTCATTCGAGAACAGCCGGTATATACGAGGCCAATACTCCCCGGATAGTTCCTCGCCTTTTTCGCAAGTAACTTCCGAATGCCCCGCCGCAATGTATTCGATTACAGCCATAAGCGACTGATAAAACTCCTTTGTTTCCATAATGACACAAAAATAACAAACAAACATGAAACGACTTCAAATTATAGTATTTTTTATAATCCTGCTGGCGGTAGTCGGCTGTTGCCCGACCCGCCACCTTACCTCCTCTACACAAGACAGCGTGCGGGTGGAAACAGTTGTCCGTACCGAGTATATCCCTGACACGGTGTTTGTCGAGGTTCCGATTGAAAGCGAGCGTCAGACAGTCCGAGATACAACGAGCCATTTGGAAACGTCATACGCCGTTTCTGACGCTCGAATAACTCCCGACGGGGCATTGTTCCACTCGCTGGCAAACAAGCCGCAGAAAAAGCCCGTACCGACCGAAAAAGAGGTAGTCTACCGAGATAGTCTTGTGTATAGGGACAAAATTGTAGAAAAGGCCGTACCGGTCGAACGAGAATTGACATGGTGGCAACAAACACAGATGAGAGGCTTTTGGATTGTGCTGGCAATTATTGTGGTCGTGTATCGGAAAAAGATTTTTGCCGTTGTCCGGCGATTTATCTGATTGAACAACAAACAATATTCTAAACCGGAACCCCTGTCCATATCAAAAACTTTGTTTATATTTGGGGCAAAATATTGTAATATAGCGTTTGCTATTGTTTTGAGGTTTAGGAAATCGCCAATTTCATCGAAGCCCTTAAAAGCAATGGTAGATGCCTGCGTATATGCGTGGGCATTTTCCTTGTTAGGGCTTCAGGTGTTTGGCGATACCTCTAAACCAACAGGAATGCCCACGCTTCTTTTGCGTGCGCTCTGTCAAGGCGATAGTATCGCCAAAACGACAAAATATGGGCGCATTCTTCTATTTCATATTATTCGGGTTGGTTGTCGCCGTTATCGGCGGCGTGTTGCAAGGCATCCACAACTCAAAGCGTCAATCCCCACCTCCTCTAAACAAAAAATTTAGCCTCGGAGGTTCAATCACACGGGAACAATTATCCCATATTCAAGCAGAGAACCGCAAGCGTGGAACAGCTCTCCAACATTGTGTAGAACTCAACAACAGGGGTATTGCCTATGAAAAAATGGGGAAAATAGAAGATGCCATAGCCACGTATGAAATCAATATATCCATCGGTTATACAGCCCACCACGCATACAAACGATTGATGATATTATACCGGAAACAGAAAGATTACCACAACGAAAGGCGAGTAATTATAAGGGCGTTAGAGGTATTCCCTGCGGAAATGGAATACCTCGACCGGTTGAGAAAAGTCGAATATTTAATCTTAAAATCAGGTATATAATATGAAACAACTGTCCATAATTATTTTGGCCGTAATTGCATTCTCTACAAACTGTATGGCGCAGGATAGAAACAATGCAGCTCCGGCACAACTGGCGACAAAATCAAAGGAAATAAAATCGGCCTTATATTGGCAGCAAGACCGAAAAACAGGGAAATGGGAAAGCCGCAAAAACACGACACTCGTTTATCTTGGCGAGGGTGTTGCTGTCGATAATTTCAACAGCCTATTCATCGGAGAGTATGCAGGACGACGATACCTTTTTTGTGATTTCAAAGAATACAGCTGGCGTTACCCTGTTTTACAAACGGAATGGATTGTATCACGAATGATAATGGCTGCTCTTTTATCCGAAGCCGATTATAGCAGCATGAGCAATATTGAACCCGGACAGGTAATTACAATCACACCTCGATTCTATCATAAAATGTTCAAAGGCCATGCCGAATATTCATTCCCGTTTTTCCTATCGCTCGGCGAAACCCTTTGCTCGTCATCTGAAACAATGTATAAATCATACGCACGAACCAATGGCGAGGATTATGCAGAGCGTTATTGGAAATCGGAATATCCCCTGCTATACTTTATCGTATTAAAACGTGTAGTCGGGTCTGACGGGCGTGATGTTGTCCGGTTCCTATTATATCCTCACGCTATGTCAGAACTCATCGAAAGTTGCTATTTTGAAGTTGCTTTTGACGTTTATAAAAACCTATTTACGGCAGACAAGAAGACAAGTTACAAATAAAACTATGGGCGGCGGCGACCGCCCTTTTTCGTGTCTGCATCCGACATTGGAGAGAAACAATCGGTGAAATAATCACGAACGTTATACAAGTAACTTTGAAATTGCTATCTTTATTCCCTAATGCAACCGCTTTCAATAGCAAGGCTTTCAATTCTGTTGCTGGTTTGTTGCTCACAGATTTTACAGAGTAAAACAACACGTTCAAATACAGCAATATAATGATTTAATTTCACGTTTTGCGTCGGAAAGTGATTGCATATAACTGACTGCAACGAATTAGAATCAACTATAACGAAGCCGCTGTAAATCAGCGGCTTTTTTATTTGTCCAAAATCTGGCTGATAGCAGTCGGATTCAGTAGTCCGCCTTATTTTTCTACCATATTTCTACCGCGGAACAATTAAGGGCTTTTGCCCGATGTCACACTGACGCAGTAGTTGATGTGTGTTGACAATGGTTTACGAGAGTAAACAAAAAAGGAAATAAAATGTAAGCCGAACGCAGAGCCATAAGCCTGCTTATGAGCTATGCTGAGGCGCAGCTTTTATTGCAGACCTTACGGTCTGCAATAAATTTCCAGAACAGAGAAAACTCACCCTCGAAGAAGGAGCATGGGCAGATATTCTACTCCAAACTTCATTTCGACCTGTCCAAACAGACTGCCGAAGAAAACTCATCGGAATACTACACCGTACAGGAAGCCATGAAGAAATACAACCTTACACGGGATTCTGTTTACGGTATCCTGCAATTCCACGAAATCAAACGGGAGAAGAAAGGACGGTTCGTGCGCTTTCTGAAAGTACAAGCAAAGCATGGTGTACTCACATAGTAACACACTACATTCTCAAAAACAGCAATGGCAGACTATCAGATTTCCGAATTTCAGGTCTTGAATTATGAACTACAAACTTTTTCCACAAGTCCTGAAAGGCCATACATCACATTTACAGGATTCAGAGACGGTGCCAACGTGGTCGGCACAATCACTGAGAAACGATAAAATCACAATCGACAATGTTGCGGACAACGGCGAACAGATAATCAACTTTATACCGTCGAATTAAAATACAAAAAATCAGATAATCCCCTTGTTGTAAATAAGTTACAACAAGGGGATTTTTCTATCTCTGAACTATCGGTGCAAACTTGTATGCAAATGCCTATCTGAAATTTCTGAAGACCGTTTTTCCCAAACACACATGTTGAAAACAGCATTCGTTTACACATTGGTCTCTGATGAGGAAATCATATTCTCCAATATCAGTCTAATATACGAGTCCCTTTGGTCTCCTTGAAAATAGACATGATGTTCATTGAACTTCTTCTGTTTGCTGCTCAAATCCAATTCCGGGAAATCAACCCAATGCTTCACATCTTTCATCTCCGTGTTTGAGATAATATAGCTATTCAAGGTAATACTTGTATCGTGCAATCCCGGCTCTATATCATCACGGATAAATTTATACAACTGAATTTTGCTGCTGGCGAAGCCATTCAAATATGTAATACCCTTAGGATCAATAAACGACACATACTGATGCTCGCCTACGACAAGCCATACGATAAAATCAGGATAGAATCCACTATCATCAAAGAATCCAATACCTTTACGACTTTTGTTGCGAAGTAAATACAATGATTTACCTTCAAAAAAAGCAGGATTATTATCAAAGAACCGTTGTATATCGCACACGAAATCACGTTCACCTTTGTTCAACGCTACAGGCCTCACTTCAATGAGATTGCCGATTTCCTTGTGTTTAAAGCTCGATTCATTCAGATACAGTAACGGCTGATACAGGTGTCCGGCTATACACAACGCTTCAAAATCGTTCGAATTTGCAATCCTGATTGATTTCGAAAAGGTACCTGCCGTCAATTCCTGTTTCAGTTTATTGATTGCCTTGCAGAAACCAGCTTCATCCTCGTTCTTGAACAATTCCTTGTGTGTAAGGACACGATATTCCTCTTCAAAATTAGGATGGCTGCTGTCAAGGTATGCAGTCTCCACATTTCGGCTCATCCAACGGCTTTTCGCATTGTTATACACCTTTTCCACATAGCCTTTTAACAGAGCGACAAGAATATCATGCCACATAGCCGTCTGGCTGCCAAAATCCGTAAACGACATCTGAGGTTCGGGAATAAACAGCGTGTACCAGCTGCTATCCAAGGCTATTTCCTTGATATCTTCGGAAGACACACACAGATTATACCAGCTACGTTCATTTTTGTAGTCTATTATGGCAAAGTATATCCTGTTCCAATCAACGAATGCAAGATGCTCCGGTGTCAATATTGCTTTATGCAAAGTGGTATTTGTCTCGTCAAGAATACTCTTGCGGCCCGCACTGCGCATCGCTTGTATTTTCGGATAATAATCAAGCGTAATAGGAGTATTACTCAGCATACCTGCTTTAATTATTACCTTCTCATCCTTCTTGAAATCACAGCCTTCTTTTATCTTCAGGTATTTCAACCGCTTTCCTCTGAGATTGGCAACGGGCAAAACAGGCAAATCAAACTTCTCCCAATCAGAGTCATTTGTCGGCAGGCCTTCATCTTCGAGGAACTGCTTGAACTGTTCCATATAATCGGCCTTAATACCAAAAATATTGAGCGTTTCAAGGTTATACATAAAACGCGGTTTACTTTCTGGCTGAAGAGAAGCGTCCAGGGCAGAGGAACGTTTCAGCGAGAATTTATAGCCTTTCAAACGTACACCTCGGCCAAATAACTGGATAATCTGACTCCCCTCCGACTTACCCACGTTGAGCAAGCCCATGGTAGAAACGCGCCACGACGACCATCCTTCCGTGAATTTCTTGCTACCTATGAGAATATTCAGACTACTGTCGGGCTTATTGATATTGGCAAAAAGCGACTTTTCGGTATACTCCTTACTCATTACGTTAAGTCCGACTTCCTCGCATTTCTTTGCCAACGTACCACTGTCTCCAACATTGATGATGCCGAAGTATTCGCCATTGCCGATGCGCATACCTATCTCGCCGTCCTTACCTTTCAAGTTGTCAAGGTGCAAATGTGCTCCTGCAACCGAGCAATGGAACACCAGCCCCAGCATATCATTGTATATGTCTTCCGCCCCATGTTCCGGCAGGTTGCGCAAATAGGCAAACTGACGTGCAAAGACAGGATGCCCATACTTGTCAGTAAGCCCATCACTTCCATGCAAGAGATGATCTATATTGCCGATTGAAGCCTGTTTATCGGCAATGAACTGCTGAAAGAATTTCAGAATAAAGACAATGTCGCTGACTTCCTGTGACCCGATACTTTTATCAACCGTCACCGAGCCACCTACAAACACGGCAAGAGGATTCTCCAAAAGGAATGAACGTAAATCAGCCCGATTGTCACGATACAAACGCTGTTGCTCGTAGAAGTTGAGCATACAAGCCGTCAGGTACATGATGAGCTGGTTGTCGCTAAGCGAACTGCCCCAATTGCTGTTCATGTTCAGAATCTGGTAGTCCTTACCATAGCCATCATTATAAAAATAGCGATAGCTGTAGTCGAAAAGCGTAGCCTTGCCATACTCGTGCAGCATCTCCAGACGTTTTGCAGCATTGCTGATCGCGGATATCGACTGACCGAAGGTGGCACTATACTCAAAAGAGAATCCGGTTTCACACAATTTGTCGCGTCTTTGTTTCCATGCATCACCGCCGGAACCTCGATGCCCTTCATCTACCAACACCAGGTTGTTGCCCTCAAAAAAGCCCACTGCCACCGTCTTGTCGCCATCGGTGTCTCCAAGTTTGGTAATTTCAAGAACATCAATGTCATGACCCGCAAACATCCCGCTGGCGGTGTTCTTGTTGAACACATCTGCTCCGATATTGCTCTTCCGGAACTCTTCAAGGTGCTGGTTTGTCAAGCCCTCATTAGGCGTAATCAGAATGATGCGATTAGGCTTCTGACGATATTTCCCGGCATAATGGCGATACTGCAACACATTTACATGCATGAGCAGTGTCTTACCCGAACCCGTAGCCGACCAGAAAGCCACCTTGTTAAGATCGGCTTCCGTGAAATCCGTCATACCATGATAAGTTTTCGGATCAGCATTGAAACCAGATTGAAGATATGTGTTAATATCGGCAAGCAATTTCTTCTTGTCGCTGAAATATTTGTCGAGATATATCTCCGTGAATAACAGACTAAGATACTGGAAATATTTCCACCTTATCCGAGCTTCGCGTTTCTCGCTGATTGCCTTGGTGTGACGGAAAATATGCTCGTCATAAGCCAACAACATCTCCTCGGTCAGCTCGCTGGTTGCAAACAACCGCTGCACAAGCTCTTTGTGAAAGTACGACACATTGTTTTCGTCCCAACCTTCAAGAACGGGGTCTTTCAAATGTTCGCTAAGCGCTTCCAAACTGGAAGCACCAAACAGCGAGAGTAGATACCGATTGAGGACAAGCGAATTGCTCAGCTTGCCTTCAACCTGTAGTTGTCTTGTTTGTCTTTGTTTTCTTGGCATGGTGTTTCTCCGGTTTTAGCAATCCTCAAACATGCGTTTTGCAAACTCCTGCTCAGTGAGAACCACTTTCCATTGCTCTTCATCGGTGCGCAGATTCTCCAGGTTGTTGTCGCCGTTCACATAGATGCGGTCGAACTCCGTGTCGCGCGTAGAATAGCTCATACGACGGAAGAAATCGTTAAGCGCATCATTGTCCACCGTGTCGCAGTCACGCCAGATAACCAGTGTGCGTTCCCCGCGGCGGGTCACACCCTCGACCGTGCAAACCCCTTTCTTGGGATGGAGAATGCTCGTTACATTCAGACCGATAAGGTAGTTGAACGTTTCGATTACATCGATATTCTCTTCACGTGTTTCATTCTGCCGGATGATGCGCAGCTTCATATTCCACGGATTTCTAAACCACTGCATATTGAAAAGCGAATCGCGAGTCTCGATGTCGAGCATATAGCCAAGCATGTATCCGCCATAAAAGTCAACATTATCTTTGCTGATATTTGCCGGCTCTATGGTAAGGTTATTGAGCGTATCCTCGTACTGCTCCAAACGCATATATTTGAAACAATGGCTGCTGCCCTCACGTGACACAGGTTTGCCTCCGTCCCAATCCTTGCTGTAAATTACCTTTTGAATACGAGGTTTGGTTACCGTATCAAAATATTCGCCCATTTCACAGAGAATATACTTGCGCTTGCCTTGATCCTTTCTGTTAAGGTTGATAACTGCATGACCTGTAGTACCAGAACCTGCGAAATAATCAATTATATAACTATTTTTCTCTGTTACGGCATAAACACAATCTCTAGTCGTAAAAATTGATTTTGGGAATTGAAATAGGTCTTTCGATATTCCCATCGATGTTAAAATTTTAGTCCCATAATCACCCGCATTATATTTAGGACCATACCATAAGGTTTTGAATTGCTCAGAATACTTAGGCATTTCAATATCTATTCTATCTCCTATTTTCACAACCTTTAAAACATTGATAATTTCAGGCATCGTCTGAAAAGCATACCTCCACTTCCTTTCTATATTTTGAACATCAATAGGATATATTGCCACAACATCAGTATTCACGTCTTTAAGATTTCCGAAGGCGTCAAAGCATTTAGACAAATTCTTTATCTCAACATTAGATTTCGGGTGAAAATTATCATCACACACGCTTCCGTATCCTATAATTTGCAAATCTTTCACATAAATAGGGAAAAAGCAATTTCTAGCATCGGTTCTTTCTGATTCACTTCCCCAATTCCTAAACTTAGACCATTCCCAATCATTTTTATTTCTTATCTGAACATTTAACTTCTTCCTCGTATACGGCACTGTAAAAATTGCATATTCATTATTGTAAGAAAAATGATCTCCCATTGTCCCTTTTTTATTATGCTCAATTGCAACAGACACAATATCATAACCCTCAAAAATTTCCAATAATTGAAGATATAAACGTCCATGTTCATATTTATCAATAGCTACAACCTGGCTTCCTTCATATGATAGAAGCTTTTTCCCTAGATTCAGTCTATCATTAATCAAGGTTAGCCACGATGAATGTTTGTAACTATTTTTATAAGCAATTTCTGAAGAAGGAGAATTATATGGAGGATCAATATATACACAATCAACTGTTCCTTTATACTTCTCCTGCAACAGTTCCAATGCCTGAAAGTTCTCGGAGTTGATGAGCAGGCCATCGCACTGCTCATCAATATTGTCGACAGAAGCAAGCAGAGTATTCCTGAACTCTGCCGTAAAGAATTTGGTATCGAGCACGAGGAAAGGATTTTCCTTGAGGAATTCCACCGACAGCGGCACGGTATAGGCCGCCGTGTGTCGCTGGTCGCGTTCAATCCCGTCAATCGCAAACAGACGCACCCACTCCTCGCGCTGTGCATCGTTGGCAGCAATCTCGGCGTAGAGGCTTTCCGGCACACGGTCGAGCGTCATGCAATAGTTGGACTCTATGACAAATTTCTTTTTCAGCCACAGCCGTTTCTGATAGTTCTCCAATGAAGCCAGGAAGGTAATGAGCTTCATGCCCACCATCTTTATGGCTTTGATTACGGTGAGATGCTTCAGGAATTCGCCGGGAGTGCGCGCATTGATATCGTCGATAACCAGTATTTCATTCTTGATGTAGAAATCGAGCTCGCGGGAAAGGAAGCCCCCAAGGTCCTTATGAATGAAATAATCGAACGTGTTGCGGGCCACATAGTCATTCAAATGTTTCTGCAACAGGGTACGGGTGCGGTCGCTTTCGGTCGGACGCGGAGCCAGAACGGAAATAAACTCAGCAGGGATAGCGTTTTTGATTGCATCAAAAGCCGCCTCTACAAGCGCCTTTTGCTTGGTCGCCTTCGGGTACAGTTCGTAGGTGAAGTATATGTGCAGCGTATCACCGATAACCTCGATCGGCGTTTCCTTACAAAGAGCAAAACGACGCTCCATATTATTCTGAGCCACATTATTGTTTTGCTCAGTGGTAGCCTCACGCAGGGTAAACTCGCAGAATTTATCGCCATCGACAGCAAAACGGTAGTTGCGGAAATACTCGGCCGTCTTGATATAATACTGGTCGGCATTGGCCCAATACAGTTTCACCTCCTCGCCCTCGTAAGGTATGGCATATACGTCCTTCTTGTAACGGCGCTGAGAGACAAAGTCTCCACCATCATAATAGCGGCCAAAGAATATAGAAAGGTGTGAATACACCTCATTTTCAAGCTCTTCACTATTACCGCAACGGGCAATACGTTCCTTGAGCTCCTGGACTTTGGGGGCATTGTCGGGATTCATGCCCGCCTCCGTCAACGTAGAAACCAACTTTGCCAGCTCCTTTTGCAGGGTTTCCGCATCATTGGAGGCATTCTCGCTGATAGCTTCGGCCACCTGCCGGCGCAAGTCATTGTTGAGATAGGATTCTATTTGGTCACGTTTCCTGTTCATGATGCGATAGATACCGAAATCCAGGTCTGCCTGGTCAAGCATCAGCACCTTCTTCATCGTAGCTATGAACTTATCAAATTGTGTTGCCATATTGTTTTTATTCCATTTTATTACTTTGTCGTTTATACTACCTGCCAAGCTATGGTAAACAGATGTTCCTCTTCGGCTGCTTTATCCAACGAACTGTCGATGGCAGCGATGAGAGCATCTCGACGTACTATTATCTCGTCCTCAAGAGAAAACATTTCTTGACGTTTTTGTCGCTGGTTACGCTGAAGATTAATGATTTCCGTTTGCAACTGCCGACGGCGATGGTCGTCAGTCTCTTTTCGGAATTCCCGCTCACGTTCCTTTATTCGTTTCTTCACGTCACGCAGCTCCTCTTCGAGCGAGAAGGTCTGATCTTCAGCCCATTGTTCAATCTTGGCACTTTCTTCATCGATAAATTGCTTGTCGCGCAAAGCGATGCTTTCATTCAGTGCCTTTCGCTTCAAGGCCATCTCCGTCTGTAAATGAGTGTCATCCATAACGGGCAAAAAGTCCTTTGAGACATGGCCGCTAATTGACATCAATTTCTCAACGAAATCATCCGGCATGACACGGCCTTCGCTATCAACGGCTGTGGCAATGATACAGTCTTCATCATCCTTTGGCGAATGGTAGTGCACGATTTTAACAGCAAGAATTCCATATTTGCCAACCTCGTTTTCAATTACAGACATCTTTTCCGGAGAATCGGTATAGTCGAATACGATACCGACAGTGTCCGATGTATCCTGCCGTTTGGCCTTTGCAAGAAGATATTGCGCCAACGGATGCCCTACACGGTAGGTATAGGCATCTGAAATATCTTTACCCATACGGTATGGCCCTGTGGAGAATGGCTGCCCAGCGTCGGCAGGAGTCTGACGCAAGGTGAAGCTATATCGCTTGCTGTCAATTTTGTCTATGCTGCTGCCAAGCATACTTATAGTGAGCTGCCACAACAGTTGATAAAATTGACTCAGAGCTTGTTCATCGGCAGACTTGCGCACTTTGAGTTTATTGACCACGTCGCGATCAAAATTCTCGATGAGTCGAGTACGTGTTTTGTCAAGTACCTCCTCTATCTGCTGGCGCATTTCTTCCTGCAATCGGTCAAAGGCAGCGTCTATTTCCTCCGTGGTGCGACAAGTCTGGTAGATGTCAAGTACACGATGCTCGAAGTCGATGCCATCCATTGTACTCCCCAGTACTTCGTCGCTGCTACCGAATACGCCTTTGAACAAGTTATATTTCTGGTCAAGCAACTCATATACGCGCTGGTCGGCTCGATTGGCTTTATTGATGAAATTGACCACAACCACATCATTCTTCTGCCCATAACGATGACAGCGGCCTATGCGCTGTTCTACTCGTTGTGGATTCCATGGCAAGTCGAAATTTACCAGCAGCGAACAGAATTGTAAATTGATACCTTCGCTTGCCGCTTCGGTTGCTATCATTATCTGCGCCTCTTCCCGAAAATAATCCACAAGAGCCTGTCGTTTATCCGCTGTCAACGAACCAGTTATACGAGACGTACCCGCATAGCGCTCTTTCCATGCTGCATATATCTCTTTTGATTTAGGGTCAGTATTACTCCCATTGAACAGCACTATACGCCCAGCATATCCATTTGCTTCAAGTAGTTGTTTCAGATATTGCTGGGTGCGATTGCTTTCTGTAAAGATAAGCGCTTTCTCAGGCTGCCCATTCTTCCGTTTATCCTCAAAGGCAATCTGTAAGGCTTGAAGCAAACATTCCCCCTTTGTATTCTCGGCAATACCAAGAGCAAGAGAGTGAATCTCTTTCAGATATTTTATCTCTGACCGAATTTCTTCAATCTCATCAGCCGAGTATGTACGCCTTCTCTCTTCTTTGTCCAATTCTTCATCGTTCTCATCGAGCCACTCGTCTTCATATTCCTCAAAATCCTCCATATCGCTGGAAAGCTCGTTCACAAGCACTGCATCGCGAGCTTCGTCAGAGGTATTATCCCCGACTATATTTTCCAAGCGTTCAATAATGGTTTGCAAGGTACCTGCAATGGCAAAAGTTGACGATGATAAAAGCTTGTGCAGAACCAGTGTGATAAGCGACCGCTGGCTGCGAGGCATACCAAAACATTCGTCCCGTTGCAAATATTCACTGACCATTTTACCCAAGGTCTGTTCGTCCTGACTTGGATAATATTCCTGCACCAAAGCCTTCCGCTCGGTATATTTCACGTATTCCTGGACGTCGCTTCGCAATGTGCGATGGATAATAGGCTGAATGCGCTCACGCAAATCTTTATATGTTGATTCCTTGCGAAGTTCGGTCTTACCATATCGAGTATTAAAGCTCTTAAGCCCCCCAAAATAGCCATCATCTATAATAGAAATAAGACCATACAGTTCTTGGACATTGTTCTGCAATGGTGTAGCCGTAAGTAACAATTTCTTGTAGTTTTTCAGCCCCTCCTTCAAGACAATGGCAGTCTTATTGCTTGATTTGTAAACATTACGGAGTTTATGCGCTTCGTCAAGGACTACCAAATCCCAGTTTACACGCTCAATGTGACGTATCTGTTTCTTTGCGAACTGGTAAGAGCAAATTACAATATGTTCTTTATCATCAAAAGGATTACTATATGTATCGGCAAGGATACGATTAAAATTCTTGGATTCCAGAATGACCGACGGGAGAAAAAACTTTTCCTCCAATTCCATACTCCACTGTTTTCGCAGTGTTGCCGGAGCAATGACAAGTATATGACGATGTCGCTCTGCCCACTGTTGTGAGATAACAAGCGCTGCTTCGATGGTTTTTCCAAGCCCTACTTCGTCAGCTAAAACAGCTCCCATACTCAACGGAGACTTGAAAGCAAAAAGCGCTGCATCCACCTGATGCGGATTCAAATCAACCTGAGCTTCAGCAAGTACACTCGTAAACTTATCTTCATCACTTGATGAGCGACGACGATCAAGTTGCCATGCAAGAAACTTTTGCTGATAGGCAGTAAGGGTTGGGATATTGTTAATTTTTGCCACAGTTTAAAATAACTAGTCCTCCTTAACGAGAGTTCGCATTGGTACATTAAGCACTTGGGCTATCCGGTCTAAAGTCTCAAGATTGGGTTGCAATCTATTGGCACAGTAAGCATTGACCGTACTGAAACTCTTACCAATTTGGGCCGCAAGCTCTTTCTGCGAGACATTCTTCTCAACAAGCACAACTTTAATCCTATTCAGTTTAGCTCCCATTCCTTTTCTGTATTTTGAATTCAAAGATACCATTTATTTTGCACAAACATAGCATCCAATTGCATATAATGCTAATTTATCGCTCAATAATAATAATCTTATATGCCTTTTATGTTTATTTAAAGGGCCTATCCATCATTGCAAACAAACGATTGGGGTAAATATTTGACATCTTTCTTTGGCTGCAAAAGGTGCGAATAAGCCAAGCTAAAGGCCAGGGAAAATGCAGCCTCACTCGACCCGCAAAATGGCAACTCGCAAGCCTGAAAATATCCATGAGTCTGACCGCGATTTTGCAGGCCCGCTTGGGGAAATAAACCCCGATATACCCTATCCTTGTGAACAGGGCATATCGGGTCCCGAAAGGGCGGTTTTGCTCTTTCTCCCTCTGTTTTTGAAGGAGGCGATGAAAAATCGCCAAGTATTCAGTTCCACACGATAGTGTCCAGACCGGTGGGGCCGTGCATGTCAAAGACACGCACGGCCCCGGAGCCATATGGCTCCGGGAATCCCGTCTTGTCGTCCAGCCGGTCATTTCAGTTTCCGGCCTTCCGAGAAAGCATCGGCCACTTTGGGGCCCACCGCCAGATAATCATTGTTGAACGGGTCGAAAATGATAGGAGCCACTTTCGCCGCATCCACCTTACCGTCCGCACCGCATACCCGTTCATCCACGCTGACATTCACGATTGCTCCGCGCAGGATGCAGCTTTCGGGGTCGTAATCTTTCAGCCGGCACTCGACCGCGACCGCCAGCTCCTCAATCAACGGTGCATCCACAAACTCCGACTTCAAGGCATGAAAACCGGCACGGGCAAACTTATCGGGAACCTGATGGCCCGACACGAGTCCCACATAATCGCATGCAGTCACATGCACCGCATCCGCCATGCTCACGGTAAAAGCACCCCGCCGCAGGATATTCTCGACGGTCTTGTGCCCTCCGCTCAGGCACATACTGATTTCGTTATGCTCGCTGATGCCGCCCCATGCGGCATTCATCGCATCGGGCGTACCGTCTTCACCGTATGTGGCGATGATGAACACCGGCTGCGGATAAGTCCAAGGCTTTACACCGAAATTTCTTCTCATACGTCTGTTCGTTTAAATTAAGTCCATTATCATCCATACCGTTCCGGTCACAATGGAAGCGTCTCCGGGTCCCGGAACTAAAAAACGTCTCTTCACTCCACCGGGGCTGGAAACCCGTAACGCATCCATACGGTTCCCTCGCCGACCTGTTTTACCGACCGGAGCTGCAGTTTGGTGGCCGGCCGCGCCGCATCGTCTATGCCGTCGAACACGGCCGTCATACCGGTGCGTCCGTCGATACCCGGTGCAACCATCAGGCTCACCTCATCGAGCAACCCGGCCGCAAGAAATGCCCCATTGATGTTACCGCCACCGACAACGGCCAGCCGCTCGACCCCGAATGTCTCCCGAAGCATCTCCATCGCTTCCGGCAAATCGATACGCTCCTCTCCGACCGCAATCCACGAAATTCCCGCTCCGGCCAGCGTATCGAGGTACTCCGCCGCACACTTTTCGGAAGTTATCACCAACAGGGGCTGTCCGTCGAATTCGCCTGCGGGCCAACACAGGGAGCCGTGCGTATCGACGGCGACGAGATATCCCCCGGCCCGTCGTGCCACATGTACGGCCTGCCGGCCTATCGGTGCAGGTTCTTTTGCGACAAAAGGTTCCGCAGCCGCATAATGCAGCTGCATCGTCACCCGCCCCATCAACAACGAGGGACACCCGAGTTCGGCCAGCGCCTCGTAATACTCATCGCCCGATTCAATCTGCTCGGTCATGGCGCAGTCGATGCGCCCGTCCACGGATGCCATCATATGGCAAACGATGTAAGGTCTCATGCTTTCCCTGATTTTTTATCATTCCGCTTCCGCACAGCCGGAGCGCTCCTTTCGGACCGACGGCTGCATCCGTCAATCCATCTGCACCAATTCATACTGCTGGCTTCCCAGCCCTATCCGCTCGCCGTACTCCAGCGTATGCATGCCGTGACGGGAATCGATACGCTCGATGAGATGTATCTTCCCGTGGTCTTCGGAGGCACGTACCAGGTCGGTGCAGGCCTTGTCGAGCGCTATCGGGTCGAGCGAGGCGAGAATACCGATATCCCCCATCTGCGGGTCGGCAGGAGCAGCACTGCAGTCGCAGTCCACCGAAAGATTATTCGCTACGCTGATGTAGAGTATCCGTTCGCCGCAATGGTCGGCCACTGCCTTGGCCGCCTCGGCCATCGACTCCAGAAAGTCATCCTGCTCAGGCAGGTTGTTCCACACTTCGGCCACATCCCTGGTCCGGCCGGCAGAGTGTATCCACGCCTTGCCGGCCGACGAGGCGATACCGATGGACATGTTCTTGACGGCACCGCCGAAGCCGCCCATCGCATGCCCTTTGAAATGAGAGAGGATAATGACGAAATCATAATCGGCAAAATGGGAGCCGACGAAATCCTCCTTCAGGTGTCTGCCGCCCTCCACGGGCAGAGCCATTTCACCGTCGGCATCCATGATATCCACCGGAGCGATTGCCGTGAAGCCGTGTTCCTCAGCGGCCCTGCGATGCGCTTCCGTATCGGCACGACCTCCGCCGTAAGCCGTATTGCACTCTACTATCGTTCCGTTCACCCGCCGTACCAAATCCTCTATCAACGCAGGCTGCAAATAGTTGTGGCCGCCCGGTTCGCCCGTGGAGAGCTTCACGGCCACCTTGCCGGAGGCCTCCCGGCCGAGAACCTCATAAATCTTTACAAGATTCTCCGAGTTTATCTCTTCGAACATGTACACTTTCGGTACTCCGGCCGCTGCGGCCCCTCCTCCGGTACCCTGTGCACCGGCACATCCCGCTCCAGCCGCCGAGAATGCCAGGGCGGCCATTGCCATACAAACGCTCTTTTTCATATCCGTCTCTTTTAAATGGTTGCTTGTCAGAAATTCATATTCACACCGGCCATGACCGTAGCACGGGGCATTGGGAAACCGGCCAATATCTCGTACCGCTGTGCCAGCAGGTTCTCGCCGCGTACCCAAACCGAAAGCCACTTCGCCGCACGGAACGAAGCTCGCAGGTTCCACAACACGAAATTCTCCGTCCGGTACTCCCCCTGTCCGGCGACTTTCACCTCGGTATAGAGTCCCGCCACATACTGGACTCCCGTCGATACGTCCCAGCGGCCATGCGTGAAGAGAGCCCCGGCATACAGTTTGTGTTCGGGGGCCGCCAGCACCGGCTGCTCCATGTGCAGGTAACTGTAATTGGCATCTACCGTCCATGCCGCTCCAATTCTGTACGCCGCCTGCACCTCCGCTCCGGCATTCCGGATGCGCCCCGTATTGACATTCATGGGACGTCCGTCCACCGGGACACGCATTATCAGATTGCCGCCGTCGATATAGAACACATTTACCCCGTACGACAGGCGTCCGTCCTGCATCTGCTGCGAGAATGCGAGTTCATAGCTCCACAGCCGTTCCGGTTTCAGGTCAGGGTTGGCCGGCCGGAACATATAGAGTTCGCGTATCGTCGGATAACGGAACCCTTTGGCCGCCGAAACCTTGAGCACCATGTGTCGGGGCAAGCTGAACGAGAACCCCGCCTGCGGCACCCACTCCGTTCCCACATGCGAGTGGCGGTCGAGACGCACTCCCGCATCGAACGTCAGCCACCGGACAATCTGCTGGCGGAAATCGACATAACCGGCCATCTCGTGCTCCGTCTTGTCCACGAGCGGTTCCCGCGGACCGCCGTCCGTCGGCTGGTTCCACGATTCGCCTCCGAACCGGAAGTAGTCCACCCCGACCGTCAGACGGTTTCCCCGGAACAGGCTCACGCTCTGGTACCACGAGACGCCCGCCATGTCGTCCCGCGAATTGAAGCGGTAGTCGAGCGGACTCTCCCCTTCGGCCGGATGGTATCCATCGTTCAGCCAGTGCCGGCCCCAGTTATAAAAGAGACTCAAGGCACCGGAAGTGCGGCCGTAATCGTTCGCCAGCGCAACGGAAGCCATGCCACGCGTCACCCGCTGGTCGGCATCGAGCAGCGGGTCGGAGACGGTACCCGGATTCGACGCATTGAAATGCGTGACATTCACATCGGCCCACACGTTCCAGTTTCCCGAAATCTCGTATCCGAATTTGGCATAACCGCCGTACTGCTCGAACCCCATGTCGGGACGGTGGCCGTCCGTCCGGTTATACGAACCGCTCACGATACTCGTAAACCGTCCACGGCGGACACGGTTGGTCACCTCCGTCTGGAGGGTATTATAGGAGCCGTAACCCGCCCCGACATGCGTCCTGACACCGTCCTCCTCCATCTTGCGCGTCACGATATTGACAACGCCCCCCATCGCATTGGAACCGTACAGCACGGAGGCCGGTCCGCGCAGCACCTCCACGCGCTCGGCCAGAAAGGACTGGCAGGCATCCGACACGGGGTGACCGAACAGCCCCATGTACTGCGGATGACCGTCTATCAGCACGAGCATACCCGTCGTAGGGACACCCTCCTGTGCAGGTCCTCCGATACCGCGTACCGACAACTGGCCGGCAGCGCCGCCCGACACGCCGTATCCCATCACGCCGCGGCCGGCAGCGAACAGCCCCGGTACCTGCTCCGTCAATACGGGCAGCAGCGAAGGTTCGTTGGCCCGCTCGACGGTCTGCCGTCCGACGACCGAAACGGTCATCGGCAGATGCCTTATGTCCGTCCGGTTGCGCGTTCCGGTCACCACCACCCGTTCGATTGCATGGGTCTCCCCCGCTGCGAGGGAATCCCGTACAGACAAGGGCTCCTGCCCCGCAGCCATCGGCGACAGCAGACACAAGGTACCTATCAAAGGAATCAATCTTTTCATGCCAATCATTCTGAAATGCGTCTTTCCCCACGCCGGACACTCCGCAGTCTCTTTACCCGATACAAAATTACCCGCCTTTCCGGAAAAGAAATTACCCTGATTACCGTTTGTCATACCAAAATTACGGGAGGACGGTAAAATTAATATTGTCCTCCCGGCAGCCGGACCCCTTTTTTGCCTATATTTACATACAAAGAACAACAGCATATGCAACAGAAAGAGACGGAACGTGCGGACGACCGCATCGACGAAGAGTTCTATGAAGAACTTTCGGAGGAGGAAATTCAAGACGAAATCGCCTCCCTGTACCGGCGACGGGGTTACATGGATGCCGAGACATTATGCAGAATCGACCGCGAGATACGGATAGCGGAACAGGTCCTGCGCCGGAGGCTCGGAGGAGAAAACGACCGGCGGGAGGAATAAAAAACGGATGAAAAGCTTGTTTATCAAAAATTTTTACATTCCTTTGCAGGGTATTATTTTTTTATTTTAAACATTTTCAAATGAAAGGTACAGTCAAATGGTTCGATACTGCCAAAGGTTATGGCTTTATCACCACTGAAGCCGGCGGTGACATCTTCGTTCACTACACCGGAATCAACAAACAGGGTTTTCGCGGCCTCGAAGAGGGACAGAACGTCGAATTCGAAGTAGGCGAAGGCAAAAGGGGCGAACAGGCCGTCAACGTAAATGTAATTGGATAATGTTAGTTATATAGCATATATATAAGTAATTTACCGTTTTACACGAAGTTCCGCACGGCTCCGCAGAAATCTGCGGAGCCGTCGTTTTTTCAAAAAAAGCAGATATCGCCGCTCCTTCCGTCCCCTGCCGGGCCGTCACGCCGTCCGCTCCTCGAAGACCATGAAACGATTATTCTTTTTCCGAAAACCTCTTTTTCTTATTTTTGTGTTCTCAAAACGGGACAGTTTCCATACACACATGAAATCTTCTCAGTCGAACGTGTACGAGCCCGAACCGGCTACCGCTTTCTTCCGAAGCCGAACGACGGCAAAAGAGCCCGAACCCACTTCGACGATGCACATACCCGCAGGAATCTTTCCTGCCGAATGCCAACGATTCCCGCAGGCTACCTGCTCCGTCCACTTCGGAACCGGACACCGTACCCGAGCCGATTCATCAAATCCGAAACGGCAACCTCCCCATACCATCCGTCCCGGTAGTAATGCGACAACTATTCCGAATAGGAACAAAAACGATAAGACCATGAAAAAAACGTTACTCTTCCTTTCGCTCGCTTTCCTGATATGCGGCAAGGCGTCTGCCCAAAAAGACGATGCTCCCTATACCGCTTTCAGTTTCGGCCTGTTTCCCCCACTGTGCACGAACGGTACACAGGCCGCCGAATACACGAACGGCGCATCTGTCAACCTGCTGATAGGCAATTCGAGAAACGAAGAGAATCTGGTCGTTTCCGGATTGTGCAGCCTCATCTCCGAACGGGCTACCGGCGTACAGATAGCAGGTATCTCCAATTACATCGGCCATGAAGGCAAGGGCCTGGTCCTCGCAGGACTGACGAACATCACACGGGAGAGTTACACGGGCATGCAACTCTCCGGCATGGTAAACCGTTCCGGAGAACACAGCCGGGGTGTCATGGTCGGCGGACTGTTCAACAGTACCAAAGGGCATTTTAAAGGACTCCAGTTCACGGGAATGTGCAACATCGCCGACGGCTTCAAGGGAATGCAATTCTCCGGACTTGTCAATTATTCGGGCGACAACAGCAAGGGCGTCATGTTCGGCGGGCTGAGCAACAATACGAAAGGCCGTTTTAAAGGAGTACAATTCGCAGGACTGCTGAATACGGCCGGGAACGTAAAAGGAGTCCAGTTTGCCGGATTGCTCAACACCGCAAAAGATGTGAAAGGAGTGCAATTCGCCGGGTTGGTCAATGTAGCAGAAGAAGTGACGGGCGTCCAGTTCGCTGCACTGGTCAACGTGGCCGAAGAGAGCGATTTTCCCATCGGTATCATCAATATCATCAAAGAGGGAGAAAAAGGCATCGCCCTGACCTACGACATGCTGGGAAATGCGGTCGTATCGTTCCGTTCCGGCGGTAAATATACTTACGGTATACTGGGCGTCGGCTACAACCACAAAGCCGACGGCAACGGAATAACGACGGAAGCGGGATACGGCATCCACATCCCGGTCTGCAAATGGTTCGAGCTGAACAACGAATTCAAAGCGACGACCATCGGGGCCTCGTCGTCCCTGCCCGTCCTCAATTTCGGTTACCTTTTCGCTCCCTCTTTCCGCATCGGAAAACACTATAACCTGTTCGGCGGCGTCAGCTTCAACTACATGATGTCTCAGGGAACGGACAATATCGGCCTGTTCCCCGAAACCCACCTCTGGACCGGTCACACAGAGAAGCTACTGCAACAGACCTATATCGGTTATCAGGCAGGTTTCCAATTCATCTTCTGACACGCAGGAGGCCGTTCCGCGGAACGGCCTCCTGCTCTTTCCGACCGGACCGTATGAACGGCCTCGACCGGATATCCCGGGTCTGCCACCCGGAGTCCGACGACCGTGCCCGAGACCTGCCCAAAACGAAACGACGGCCATGGGCCGCAAACGCCGCCCGTTTCGGACCTTACCTGCCCGCAGCAACGAAACCGACACACTGCCGCCACCGACGGACCAACGCAAGAGAAGCGATTCGCCGACCTCAACCGCCCCGATATATTATCCTACGGTACGAGCCGCCGATAAAACGGCTGAGACCGGTTCGGTAAATTTTCGTACCTTTACCCATACCGAAACGACATACCATGGATATTCTCGAACTCCGCACCTACTGCCTCTCCTTTCCGGAAAGCGAAGAGACCACTCCTTTCGACGAAACCACGCTCGTCTACAAGGTTGCCGGCAAGATGTTCGCCATGACGGACATGATTCATGCCGACCACGTGGCGCTCAAATGCGACCCGTCGCTCGCACTCGACCTGCGGGAAGAGTACCCCGACATCGACGCGGCCTACCACATGAACAAGAGACACTGGAACTCCGTCCGGCTCGACGGCGACCTGCCCGCGGCCTTCATCCGGAAGATGGTACGCGACTCCTACCTGCTGGTCATCGGCGGCATGCCCCGCCAGCCAAGAGAACGGCTGACAAAGCAATTCATCGAAGCGGAAAACGAACTGAACCGATAACTACGGCAACCGTCATTCCTCCTCCCCTACATCGACGGAATTTCCCGGCCCTGTCTGCAGACCTCCATTCCCGAATCGAACCGGAGGCGGCACATTCCCCCGCCCGCAATACCGACCGGCCATCCCCACCGGCAGGGATTATCTTGCCGCAGGACGCCGAGGCGGCAACACCGCAGTCAACAGACGGTTCCGTGTACTTCCACCCAGCGGGTAAGTTCCACGAATTCCGCGACGGAAAGCGTTTCGGCACGGCGTGTAAACCACGGATGTTCCGCTCCCCCAAAATCGCCGAATACGGCTTTCAGGGGATTTTTCAGCATCTTGCGCCGCTGCGAGAAGGCCGCCTTCACTACCCGGACGAACAGCGCCTCATCGCATCCGAGCGCCCGGGTTCCGTTGCGGCGCAGGCGGATGACCGCACTCTTGACCTTGGGAGGAGGATTGAAAACATGCTCGTGCACCGTGAAAAGGTACTCAATATCATACCACGCCTGCAGTAACACGCTCAGGATGCCGTAATCGCGGCTGCCGGGCGGCTCCGCCAGTCGAACGGCTACCTCTTTCTGTACCATGCCCACGCTTTCGGGCACCAGGTCACGGTTTTCGAGTATCTTGAAGAATATTTGCGACGAAATATTATAGGGAAAATTGCCGATGACCTTCACCCCGCCGGGAAACATCTCCCGCAGGGGCATCCGCAGGAAATCCCCGTCATAAAGCCGGGGAGCGAAATCAGGAAACCGGCTGTGCAGAAAGCCGATGCTTTCACCGTCCACTTCGGCGCCGTAGAGCGTAATATCGGTACGCTCCAGCAGAAACTGCGTCAGCATTCCCGTTCCGCACCCCACCTCCAGTACATCGCCTCCTCCGGAGAGCGCCCCGGCTATCCTGCGCGCTATGTTTTCGTCCGTCAGGAAATGCTGCCCCAACGCCTTCTTCGCCCTTACTTCCTGCATAATCTCTCTGCAACTTCCGAGGGGCAAAGCTACTCATTCCGCCGGTCATACGCAACCCGTACCCTGCCGGGACGAGACGAAAAAGGGAGAGGCGCACCGATACGCCTCTCCCCATGACGAAGGATTGTTCGCAACGAACTACTCTATCGGTTTGAGTTTTACGGTGAAGTGACGCATCAGCGGAGCCTCCCATACGATTTCGACACCGTGGGTAATCTCGTCGCGGCGGTCGTACACGTTCTTCAGCGCAGCGGCAATCACCTTCATGTGGTTGTCCGTATAGACGCGGCGTGCCACGCAGATGCGGACGAAGTCGTTGCCGCCGAAACGGTTCTCGCGCGTGATGGGGTCGCGGTCGGCCAGAATATAGCCTATCTCGCAGCCACGGATACCGGCTTCCTTGTAAAGCTCGATGGTCAGTGTCTGTGCGGGGAACTCCTCCTTCGGAATCTTCGTGAGCACCTTGGAGGCATCGACGAAGATAGCGTGACCGCCTACGGGACGCTGATAAGGAATACCGTACTCATCGAGCAGCGACGCGAGATACTGTACCTGACGGATACGGGTATCGAGGTTGTCGAACTCGGTATTCTCGTCGAGACCTACTGCAAGCGCGGCCATGTCGCGGCCGTTCATACCGCCGTAGGTAAGATAACCTTCAAAGGGAATGCAGAATTTCTTCGCAGCCTCATACCAGTCTTCCCAGCGCGTAGCGATGAAACCGCCCATGTTCACGAGGCCGTCTTTTTTGGCCGACATGGTCATTCCGTCGGCGAGGGCAAACATTTCGCGGCAAATTTCCTTGATGGTCTTGTCGGCATAACCCTCCTCGCGGGTCTTGATGAAGTATGCGTTCTCGGCGAAACGGGCGGAGTCGAAGAGGACACGCTTGTTGTATTTGTCGGCGATAGCGCGGACTTCGCGAAGGTTCTGCATCGAAACGGGCTGACCTCCTGCGGTGTTGTTGGTTATCGTAACGATGATGAAAGGCACCTTGTCATGATACTCTTCCAGCGCCTTTTCCAGCTTCTTCGGGTCTACGTTGCCCTTGAAGGGAACCTCGAGCTGCGTATTCTTGGCCTCGTCCACCGTGCAGTCCAAAGCCATGGCACGGCGGCTTTCGATATGACCTTTGGTCGTGTCGAAGTGGGAGTTGCCGGGTACTACATCGCCCTCTTTCACGAGTGCGGAGAAGAGCACGTTCTCGGCTGCACGGCCCTGGTGTGTCGGAATGACATACTCGAAGCCCGTAATGCGGGTAATGGTATCCTTCAGTTCATAGAAAGAACGTGCACCGGCATAGGATTCGTCGCCCATCATCAGCGCAGCCCACTGGCGGTCGCTCATGGCGCCCGTACCGGAGTCGGTCAGACCGTCGATATAAACCTGGTCGGCCTTGAGCTGGAACACGTTGTAGTTCGCCTCTTTAATCCACTGCTCGCGCTCTGCGCGGGTACTTTTGCGGATGGGTTCAACCATCTTGATTTTCCACGATTCTGCAAATGGTAATTCCATAGCTGTACTTTTTAAGTTTATGTAAGTTTGCGTATCTTTTGCGTGATAAAATTTTAATGCGCCAGCACAAATTTGAAAAATTTTTCTTATTCGTGCAAGTGTCCCCGAAAAAATAATTTCCACGTAACACTTTGGCCTATCATACTTTATACTGTGTGTTCAAAAACGGAATGCAACCATTTCGATGCGTTGAAAAACGGAATTGTTTGTGTTATTAAGGAAACAGCTCCGAACATATAACAACACGAGGCCCCCTGACGGAGGGCCTCGATACCGCAAAGACCGTTGGCTGAAACACCCACCATTCGCCCACTAAAATATTCCCATCACCTCTTCCGGCAATATAAACGGCCCCGCCCACATGCACGTAAGCAAATCCAAACGACCGTTGCCAGGAACAACATAATATATCCATGGTTGTTCTCAAATTACACTTATGGCCCACAGGAAATACACAACATCCTCTTCCGATATCACATACTGTAACCGTCGG